>ERZ1292633.349-Hain-H41-02um-R1-349-length-57424-cov-6_pt1 | contig 57424 bp, 44 predicted proteins | sample MGYA00564406_ERZ1292633 | MGnify/ENA primary metagenome ERZ1292633 (study PRJEB36523, sample SAMEA6512639) | groundwater metagenome | collected 2019-01-08 | study: AquaDiva: Metagenomics assemblies of 32 groundwater samples | reverse complement strand
AAAGAAAATGCTTGGGTTTTTGCATATTTTGGTATATGTTCTGCAATAGTTCAAGGATTTTTGGTAGGAAAATTAACTAGAAAATATAGTGAGAAAAAACTATTAGTAATATCATCTATTTGTATGACAGTTGGTTTAGGTTTAATGCCATATATGCCAAATATTTTCTTAGTTTTTGTTGTTACAGGTTTAATCTTTTTTGGAAATAGTGTAATGAATCCATGTTTAACAAGTATGATAAGTCAAAAAACTGATAAAAATATAGTTGGTGTTACACTTGGTGTATCTCAATCACTTGGAAGTTTTGCTAGGATATTTGGCCCACTTTGGGGTGGATATATTTTTAAAGTAGCTGGTTATCAATATCCTTATATAACAGCAAGTTTTTTAGGTGCAATTGTTGTTGTTTTATCTGTAAGATTTTTAGCACAAAAAGAAGAAATTAAAGTTCAAGAAGCAGTTTAATGTTTGATAAAATATACGAATCCTTAATACAAAATAATTCATTTTTAATAGTTTTTCTATATTTATTAGCCTCGTTTATTATTATTTTATTAGGTTACAATAAAAAAAGTAAGTTAATAAGTAATGGTATGTTAATTGTTACTCATTTGATTTTATTAATTGTATCAATTATATTAGATATTTTGAACTATTCTAATATCCATTATGATATAAAAGTTATTAGTCAGTTTTTTGGGTTTTTAGGTTTATTAAGCACGATATCTATTCTTATTTTTAAAGTTACCTTACCAAAAATAAGTATTATGTTACCTTTGATACTACAAGATCTCATTACTGCTGGTTCGTCATTGGTTGTTTTTTTTCTTTTAGCTTCAAAACATGGATATAATATATCGGGCTTAATTGCTACTTCTGCTGTAGTTACAGCTGTTATTGGTTTTTCACTTCAAGATACCCTAATAAATGTAATGGGTGGTTTATCATTACAAATGGATAATTCTATTAAAGAAGGCGATTGGATAAAAATTGATGATAAAATAAGTGGTAAAGTTGTAGAAATAAGATGGCGACACACAGCTATAGAAACAAGAAATTGGGAAACTGTTATTGTTCCTAATAGTATAATGACAAAAAGTAATATAGTTGTTTTAGGAAGAAGAGAGGGGGAAGAATCTAAATGGAGAAGATGGATTTATTTTAATATAGATTTTAGATATTCTCCAACAAATGTAATACAAACTGTATTAGATGTTCTAAGAAAAGATAAAATAAATAATGTTGCTGAAAACCCACAAATAAGTTGTATTTTAATGGATTTTACTGAAAGTTATAATAGATATGCCGTAAGATATTGGTTAACTAATTTTGCAGAAGATGATCCAACCGATAGTGAAATAAGAACTTTAATCTATTTTGCTTTAAAAAGGTCTGATATTCCTATTTCTATACCAGCATATTCTATTTTTCTTACAGAAGAAAATAATGAAAGAAAAGATAAAAAACATTTAGAAGAAATGACAAAGAGAATTAATTTTTTGAAAAATATAGAGCTTTTCAAAAATTTATCTAGTACAGAAATAGAAGATCTTGCTACAAAAATTTTTCCTACAATATTTAAAAAAGGTGAAATGATTACAAAGCAAGGCTCAGATGCTCACTGGTTATACATGATAAGAAGAGGTTCTGTTTCTGTACATCTAAATTATGATGGAATAGAGACTGAAGTTGGGCAACTTCATGAAGGAAACTTTTTTGGAGAAATGTCTCTTATGACTGGAGATAAAAGATCTGCTACTATAAATGCGTTAACAGATATAGAATGTTATAAATTAGATAAACTCCCTTTTAAAGAAATTATAAATCAAAGAAAAGACATTGCTATTTATATTGCTGATGTTTTGGCTAAAAGAAAAGCAAAAAATGAATCTGTAACAAAAGAAATAGATAAAGAAGAACACATAAAAAAAATAGAAGAAAATAAATCAGATATTTTAGAAAAACTTAAAGATTTTTTTGGGCTAAGTTTTTAAATTACCAAAAAACTTAACTTAAAAACTAATAAAAAAAATGATATAATTAACTTTCGTTTTTATAAAAATTAGATGTAACACTTATTATGATTAAATTAACAGATCTTTCTGTAGAGTTTTCACAGAAAAAAATATTAGATGGCGTAAATTGGTTTATAAGCCCAACAGATAAAGTTGGTCTTATTGGCGTAAATGGTTGCGGTAAATCCGTTTTAATGAAAATTCTTGTAAAAGAAGAAAAATTTGATAGTGGAAGTATCTATATAGCACCAAAAACAACCATCACATACCTAAGTCAAGAATTACCTGCACTAAAAGATTTAACTTTGATAGAAGAAGTTAAAAGTGCTTTCCCTGAAGTTTTTGGATTAGAATTCCAACTAAATGAAGTTTTAGATAAAATGCAAACCGAAACCGATGAAAAAAAATTAAATGGTTTAATTGAAAAATATTCTGTTTTATTAGAAGAAGTTGGAAGAACAAACTCTGACGGTTTAGAAAGAGAAATTTTTAGAGTTTTAAAAGGATTAGGTTTTAAAGAGTTAGATTTTGATTCTCCTGTAGGTAGTTTCAGTGGAGGATGGCAAATGAGAATTGCCTTAGCAAAATTGTTACTTCAAAAACCAAATTTATTATTATTAGATGAACCAACAAATCATTTAGATTTAGAAGCTGTTGAATGGTTAGAGAAACATTTACAAGAATATGAAAACGCAGTAGTTTTAATCTCTCATGATAGAAGATTTTTAGATAATATAGTTACAAGAATAACCGAAATAGAACATCATGTTTTATATGATTATCCTGGTAATTATTCAGATTTTGAAATAATAAAAGAAAGAAACTTAGAAACAATTATATCTGCACATGAAAGACAAGAAAAAGAAATAAAAAAAATGCAGGTTTTTGTTGATAGATTTAGAGCAAGTGCCCACAGATCTACACAAGCTAAAAGTAGAGAAAAAATGATTGATAAAATCGAAAGAATTGAAGTTCCTAAAACTGAGCAAAGTATTGATTTTAAATTTCCAGCACCTCCACCATCAGGAAGAACTGTAATGACATTAAAAGATCTTTCTAAGGATTATGATGATAAACATATTTTTTCTATAAAAGAAGAGATAGTAATAGAAAGAGGTCAAAAAATTGCTATTTTAGGTGGTAATGGAGTTGGTAAAACAACTTTAATGAAAATTTTAATTGGAGAACAAGAAGCAACTTCTGGAAAAGTAGAATTTGGTCATAATGTAAATCAAGGTTATTTTGCTCAAAATCAATCAGATAAGCTAAATATGGAAAACTCTGTATTAAACGAAATTCATGATATGGTTCCAGAATGGACTTTAACACAAGTAAGATTTTTATTATCACGATTTTTATTCAGAAATGAAATAGTTTTTCAAGATGTAAGATTACTTAGTGGTGGTGAAAGAAGTCGTTTGGCAATGGCAAAAATGTTATTAACACCAACAAATCTTTTATTAATGGATGAACCAACAAATCATTTAGATTTACCATCAAAAGAAGTTCTAATAAAAGCATTGCAAGAATTTCCTGAAACATTTATTGTTATTTCGCATGATAGAGACTTTATTGCCAGAACTTGTAATAGAATTTTTGAAATAAAAAATAATAAAATAACTATTTATGAAGGTAGTTATGATACTTTTTTGGAAAAAAATAAAGTTAATTAAGTAAATAAATAATTATTATCTTATGAAATTTAATAATATTATTGATCTAAATGCTAAAATACTATAATTAATGTTTAGGAATTTTTCAATGTTTATTGGTGTATATAATTTACCAAATGCTATAACGATGTTAGGTCTTGTCCTTTCTTTGTCAGCATGTTTTCTTTCTTCATATCAAGAAATGCCATACTCAATGCCTTATGCAATAATTTGTTTTATGTACTCTGGTTTATGTGATATGTTAGATGGAATGGTAGCAAGAAAATTACCATTAAAAGAGGAAGAAAAGCTTTTTGGAGTTCAACTTGATTCTATTGTTGATGTAGTAAGTTTTGGTGTAGCACCAGTAATGATTAGTTTCAATTTAGGTTTTAATACTTTTTTTGATTATGTTCTTGCTCTTTTATATGCCTCTTGTGCAAGTATGAGATTAGCTTATTTTAATGTTCATGGAACTTCTGGAGAAGGTAAAATAAAATATTATACTGGCTTACCAGTTACTTTTTCAGCTATTATTTTTCCTATAGTTTATACTAGCTATTTTTATGGTAATAAACCTTTATATGAATTTCTTATAAGACTAACTTTTTTCTTAGTTGCTGTTTTATTTATAGTAAAAATAAAAATACCAAAACCACAAGGTATATTTTATGTAATAGCACCTATTTGCACTTTACTTTTAACATATATTTGGTTATCTCATAATTAAGTTTTTATTTCTTTATTTGATTTTATTATTATTGGCGTAAAAATGAAAAATATAGATATAAATGGAACCATATATCTTACTATAGAAAGAACTAAAATTCCCATACACCAAATATATATTAGAATGGTAAGTAAAAAAATATAAAATATATCATTTGAATAGTAGTATTTTGATTTAAAAAAACAAAAAGCCAATAAACTTAAATATATTATTTGAATAATGGATATAATAGCTTCATTTCTTTGACTATCTGTTCCATATAGCACCCTAACAGCTTTTATAATATATAAATATATTACATTAATAGGATTTTTTAAAAACTCTTTTTTCACTACAAATAAAATTTCACTAGGTTTTGATTTTAATGAGGTATTAGATTTTATATTATTCATTAATTCATCTATTTCTTTTGAGTATTCAATTTTTTGGCGATAATTTTTTAAATTAACATTATAAGTAAGTCCATCGTATATACTAGCACCTCCATTTGAGCTAAGGAGAATTATTTTATTAATTTTTGAATAAGCATATATTTCCCAAGGTAATAGAGTAATAGCACAGACAATAGCAAAATTTATTATATATTCAATAATTTTCTTATTTTTATTTTTTAAATAATGTAAAAATAAGAAAAAAATAACAATTAATGGTAATAAAATAGCAATTGGTCTTATTAACATAGAATAAGCTATAGTAAAACCTAATATATATATTTCATACTTTTTTTCATTATTATTAAATATTTTTTGAATTATATATATAGAATATAAAATAAATAACATAAAAGGACTTTCAGAATTAGGTTGTTTTATTGTCCAAAGTAATAAGGGATAAGTTGTAAATAAAATAGGAGCAATTAGAGCTTTTTTTTCTCCAAATATATTTTTTGAAATTAAATATATAATTATTGATGATAAAGATATACACAAAATAGAAAAAATAAATACAGCATTTTGATGAGAAATAAAAAAAATATCTGCTAATATAAAAATAATAGCTAAAATTATTGGAAACCCTGCTGGATAACGAAATCCTAAATTTTCAAGATCATCAATCAAAATACCTTTATAAGCAATATTTTTTGCAACAGGTTCATAAAAAGAAAGGTAATCAGTACTTTCATTATGTTTGTAACTTTCAGGAATTATTAAGTAAAAAATAATGCAAATAAAAAAAGAAAAAAAGAAAATAAAAGTTTTTGGTTTAAGAAATATTTTTTCTAAAATGTTTTGCATTTATTATTATTTACTAAAAAAACCAAACTTAATAATACAATAAATTGCTCTTACTCCATCTTTCCAACCTATTTTTTTCCCTTCTTCATAAGTTCTTCCATAATAAGAAATTCCTACTTCATATATTCTAATATTAGGAATTCTTGAAATTTTTATTGTTACTTCAGGCTCAAAACCAAATCTTTTTTCTTTCAACAAAATTTTTTTTATAATATCAGCTCTAAACATTTTATAACAAGTTTCCATATCGGTAAGATTTAAGTTTGAGACCATATTACAAAGCGTAGTAAGTATTTTATTACCTATACTATGCCAAAAAAACAATATTCTGTGTGGTTTACTACCCATAAAACGAGAACCATAAACAACATCTGCATTTCCTCTTAATATTGGATGAATAAGCTCATTAAATTCTTCTGGGTCATATTCCAAATCTGCATCTTGAACTATTAAATAATCACCTGTAGCTTTTTCTATTCCTGTATGAATAGCAGCTCCCTTACCTTTATTTATTTCATGGCTAAAAAGTTTCATATCAAGCTCTTTGTTATCATTTATATATTCTTGAATTTTTTGAGCTGTATTATCTTTAGAGCAATCATTTATAACAATAATTTCTTTTTTTATATTATTTACTAATTTTACATCTTTTAATCTATCAAGAATATGGCTTATAGTTCTTTCTTCGTTATATGCAGGAATAATTATTGAGAGTGTTTCTATCTTATTCATTTATTATTTTAAATCTACTAGGTATTCAAAAAATATTTCAATTAACTAATTATTCCCTTTATTATGATTTTTTAACAACCCAAATCATTTCTTCTGATTCATCAGAAAGATTTCTTTTATCAAACCATCCATAAAGGTTTTCTATTTTAAAATTACATAATTCAAAAAGATGTTCCATTTCAAATTTAGTTACCCATCTTAAGGTTAATGGGAAATATTGCTTTGATGTAACTATACCATTTTCATCCAATTCTTCTGCAATAAAATATTGGTGTATTAGTTGTGTATAACTACTATAAGTTCTACTATCATAAAAAATCGTTTTTTTACCATTATTTTCAAGTGTTTTTACTTGTTTTATTGCATTGCCTAATGTATTTATGCTTGAATCTATAACATCTATTCTAGGAAAGAACATATTCATTATTAACTTCCCGTTCTCGTTTAAATGATTATGAATATTTCTAAGTGTTTTTTTCTGATCTTCAGGGGTGTGTAAATGTAAAAATGCTCTGTAAGGAATAATTATTAAATCAAATTTTTTTTCTAAAGAAAAATCTCTCATATCACCATACAAAAACTCTACATTTCCAGGAAGATTTTTTATTTTAGAGACTTTTTCATTTGCTTCTTTTAATAGCCCTTCAGAATTATCAATTCCTACTATATCTAAACCCGATTGAGCAATAGGAATTGTTATTCTACCAGTTCCGCAACCTAATTCAAGAATATTTCCGCCTATTTTTAGTGATTCAGAAACATAAAACTCTTTTTCACCTTTTAAACCAAGGTATAAAGCATCATATAAAGCTGAATGTGTGTCGTATTGATTCATAATTTATAATAAATGTATTCTTATTCCAATTTGTCTTAATAATCTTTCAATTTCTTTTACTAACTCTTTATCATCAAATTTTTCTAATTTTGTCATAAAAGGATCAATTTGATTAAGCGTTTTTACTAATTTAGATAACAATATATCTGTATTATCAACCATCTTAGGTCCTTTTTTTGATAGTTCAGCAGAAATACTAGATAAATCTTTTGTTATTTTAGATAAATCTTTTGCCAAATCAGGAGCTTCTTTATTAATAGAAGAAACTATTTTATCAATATTAGATGTTATAGAATTTATATTTTTACCAAATTCAGGATTATTTTTAGAAAAATCTTTACTTACATTTTTAATATCATCAGTTATAGAATTTACATTATTAATTATCTTAGGAGATTTTTTTTGTAAATCATTAGTAACATCTTGTAAGTTTTTAGCAATTACATCAACTCTTTTTGCTAATTGATCTGAACGTCCACCAAAATTAGTCATCAATTTATCAGTATTTGTTACTATTCTATTTATAGAGCTTTTGTTATCTGTTATTAATGAAGTTGCATCTTTACTTAAAGAATCAACATTACCCATTATACTTTCAAACTTACCTTCACTTTTTTTGAAGAAAACTAACAAAGAATCAACATTAGTAATAATTCTAGCAATATGATCTTCTTTACCTTTTAATGCAGCAGAAATAGTTTTAAACATATCTGTAATATCTTCTGGTTTTATTTTTTCTAAAACAGGGCCTAATTTTAGCATTAACGGACCTAATGTTGTTATAAGTTGATCTATTTCTACAGGAGTTACAGTATTTTTTATTATATCGCCTTCCTTAAGAAAATCATCACTTTTAGTTGGTATAAATTCAACAAATTTTTCGCCTAACAAACTTTTAGCTCTTATTATGGCTTTTACATTTTTACTAATTTTTACATTTTCATTTAAAGTAATATCCATTAGAGCTTTATTATCTTCTAAATGAATTTTCTTAATTTTACCAACTTCTACTCCTGCAACCATTACAACGGCATCTTTAACGATTCCTGAAGCACTATCAAAAGCAACTTTTACATTTGTTACTGGCCCAAATTGGAATTTACCAACAGAAAGAATCATATAACCTAATATAGATGCTGCAACTAGAGTAAAAGCACCGAGAGCAAGTTCATTTTTATATTTACTCATTAAAATCCTCAAAGAAAAACTTATTGTTAAAAAACGATTCTAAATTATACATTAATAAGAGCTTAGATAATAGATATGCTTAAATTTTATAATATCATTTTTTAATTTTTTTATAAAAAATAATGCTTTATAACTTAAATAACCTAATAAAGGATTTGATGACTCAAATCCCTACATGTAAAGATGTTCCAAAGCGAAATCTCTAGTGCAGTGATATTATTTACTTATCAATCCTTATTAACGTTTTTGTCTCCAAGGAAGTTTAATTATAAAAGATGTACCTACATTAACTTCACTTTCTACACAAATATCTCCACCATGAGCGACTATCAAATCTTTAACTATAGATAAGCCTAAGCCTGTACCGCCAGTAACTCGTGATCTTGATTTATCAACTCTAAAAAATCTATCAAAAACCTTATCAATATCAACTTTATGTATTCCTATACCTGTATCAATAACTTTAATCTCAATACTATCACCTATATTTCTAGCATAAAGAGTTACAGCACCATTTTTTTTATTACACTTTATACCATTATCAGTAAGATTTATTAAAACTTGTTGTATTCTGTCTTTATCTGCTTCGATAAAAGGTAACTCTTCATCAAAATCTGATATTAGTGTTATATCATTAAGATCTGCATGATGTTTCATTACAGTAACAATATCATCCAACATTTCAAAAGTATTAAATCTTGTAGTTTGTAAAGTAATTTTATTATCTAATCTTGCTAAAACTAATAATTCATTAACTAGACGGCTTAATCTATCAGCTTCTCTTTGTATGTTAGATAAAAATTTATCTCTCATTTTAGGATCATTCATTGCTCCCATTTGAAGAGATTCAGAAGCCATTTTTATTGAAGTTAAAGGGGTTCTTAATTCATGTGAAACATTTGCAACAAATTCTTTTTGCATATCTTCTAATTTTCTTAATTTGGTAAGATCTGAAATAAGAATAAAAAAACCATCATGATCCAGAAACTTAAAAGGCTCTATTTTTAAAGAAAGGGTTTTTGATAAATCTTCTTCTAGCTTAACTTCTTTTGTAAAAACAGTTTTTGATTTTATCGCTTCATTAATAGACAAAAGTAAAAAACTATCTTTCACTAGTACATCAATTTTTTTATTTAACAAATCCTCATTTATATTGAGTATTTCTTTAGCTTCTTCGTCAAAATACTGAACTATAGAATTAGAATCTATGACTAAAAAACCACTTTTTATGTTAGAGTTTGCCAAAATTAACCACCTAATCTGTAGCCAAATCCTCTAACAGTTTGGACATATTTAGGATTACTAGCATCATCTTCTATTTTTTCTCTTAGCCATCTAATATGAACATCAACTGTTTTGGTATCACCATAAAAATCTAGTCCCCAAACTTGTTCTAATAGATCTTCTCTTGAAAAAACTTTATTTGGTGCAGACATTAACATTGAAAGGATTTTAAATTCTTTAGGAGAAAGTTCTACAAGTTTATCATTAACAGTAACTTTGTGTTCTGTTAGGTTCATTATAAGATCAAGATAATGTCTTGTTTCTAGCTCTACACTCTCAGAATCTGCTGGTTTACTTCTTCTTAATAAAGCTCTTATTCTTGCTGTTAATTCTCTTAAACTAAAAGGTTTAACAAGGTAATCATCAGCACCTACTTCAAGACCAATTACACGATCAATTTCTTCGCCTTTAGCTGTTAGCATTATTATTGGAACTTCATTACGTTCTCTTCTCAAGATTCTACAAACTTCTAATCCACTTACTTCTGGCAACATAAGATCAAGAACCAAAAGATTTGGTTTTTCTAAATGAGCTTTTTGTAATGCTTCATGACCGTCCGCAGCCTTGATAACCTCAAAGCCTTCTTGTTTAAGAGCAAATTCTATTGATTCTATAATTGCTTCTTCATCATCAACTAAGAGTACTTTTTCTGCCATCTAAGTAAACTAACTCCTATTCTAATACACTTTTTTACTATTTTTAATTGAGAAAAGAACAAATAAAAAAGACTAAATACTAAAAAAACTATCTAATTCGATTTACTTATCTTTTTCTTAATCTGATTAAGTATCATTTAAAACTATCTTAATCAAAAATCAATATACACGAACTAATAATATATTTATGTGATAAAAACTATAATTAAATAGAGTTACACAAAATAAACTATTCTCTTTAGGTTAATTTATACTTAACCTACTTAACCCTAATTTTATCATCTTAACCTTTTAAGAACAAGATGTATTTCATAATTTATAAATTTTTTTAAGTTTTTTGTAATAATTATAATAAAAATCACAATAAAAAACAAAAAAGCTATACACAAAATACTATGTATAGCTTTAGTTATAAAATTTTTTTTATAATAAATAAAATATTATGCGTTTAGGGCTAATTCTAACGTTTTAACTAATCTTTTAGAAATAGACGATTTAGGATCTAAAAAGTCTCCAAAATTACCTAATTCACCTTTTATATATTGAATTAATAATTTTAAGTCAGTTTTAGGAACACTTTTAAAACTTGTTTTTTCAAATTTTTGAACAGCTTTTTCTTGTTCAACTGGGTTTTTCATAATTGCAATACTAAAAATATCATCAGATTTTCTCATAAAAGCACTGTTAGTAAGAACATCTAAATATCTACTTTGAGTAGCATGAATAAGTTTTACTACAGGCATTTTAAGTAAATCTTGTCCAGCAGGTGTTGTTTCTTGTAAAACTTTTACCGAATATTTTAGTAAACCTTCAAGAGCTGGGCGGTTTAAATTTTTTATTTGTTCGGTAAAATCTTTAACAAGTTTATCTTGATCAGAAACATTTGTAGTTTTAGGCATTCTATCAACTATTGCTCTTGCTGTAACAACATAAGTTAGATTATTATCAGATGATAATATTTGAGAATCTGTATTTTGCAAGGTGGCATTAGAATCATTAACTGACGCACAAGATGTTAAAATAAAACATGTGAATAAAACAGGCAAATATTTTGTAAAATTTTTCATAAAAAAGGAATCTCTTTAAAATTAAAATAACATTATGAGTTATTATATAATAATTATTAAGAAAAAACAATTAAAGTTATTGTTTATCTAACGTAACAAAAAAACTTCTTCTTTTTCCATTATTTTCCATTAATCTTACATCTATTTTACTTGCTTTTTCAGATGCTAATGTATCTAATATAAAAGATCCTTCTGATTCTGAACTAGGTTTTATTTTTAAAAGCTCTTGTGAAACTGTATTCAAAAGAATTTTTGAAGAATAATTATTTCCTAAATTGTCTTTTATAATTATATTTTTTTCTGGATTATTTATATTAAAAAAGTTTATACTATCATTTGAGCTATTTTTTATGATAATAGTAAATAAACTTTGTTTTAAAGTATAATTTGATTTTATTTTTATTTGAATTAAAGCATCATCTCTTCTTGAACGATCAGAAATCCAATCATAAGAATTTATTGCTTTTCTATCAAAAGAGAAACTAATAGGAATTGCAGGAACAGTTATATTTATATCTTCTATTTCAAGAATTTCTTTTTTTTCCATTTGAAGCATTTTTATACTAGAAAAAAATATTAAAGAAATAATCATAAAAAACATTACTAACTTGGGAATAGTAACAATCGATTTTATTTTTTCAAAAAACTCATTTTTTACTTTGACTTCTTTTTTATAAATTATATTTTCAAGATCTGCAATAAGATCATTTATTTTTTGGTATCGTTCATCAGGGTTTATTTTTATTGATTTTTTTATTGATAAATCAAGCATTATTGGAATATTAATATTTCTTTTGCTTGGTAATAATGGATCAACATTTTCTATATAACCACTCATGATAATATCTGGGGTATAAGGATATTCACCATTATATATTAATTCATACATCAATATTCCTAAAGAAAAAATATCACCCCTTTGATCAAGAATATTTGCACCTTTTAGCTGTTCAGGAGCCATATACATAAGTGTTCCATAAGATTTATCAGTATTTTTAGTTTCTAAAAAACTAGCTAGTCCAAAATCTAATATAGTTATTTTTCCTTCAAAAAACATTATATTTTCTGGTTTTATATCTTTATGCATGATATTTTGTCTGTGTGCATAATCAAGTGCTTTAGCTATCTGTATCCCTATGTTTATTACATCTTCTACAGAAAAATCAATAATATCATTTTTATATTCTCTTAATGTTTTTCCATTAAGCCATTCCATTACGATATAACCATCACCATCTTCTATAAAAAAATCGTAAACCGTAACAATATTTTCATGGGCTAATTTACTTACAAGCTTTGCTTCAGAAAGAAGCTTGTGCATTTTTTGTTTTCTTTGCTCAGAAGTAAATAATTTATCAAATAGAACTTTTTTAAGAGCAACTTCTCTTTGATTTTTATTATCATACGCTCGATAAATAATACTATTTCTAGTTCTTTTATAAATCTCTCTTGATGAATATCTTTTTTCTGTAGAAAGTTCATCAATTGGATTTCCAGCATTATTTATTTTTTCTCTAAGGGCTGAAATAGTTCCAAAACGTTGATGTTGATCAAATCTTAATGCTTTTAGACATATTTTATCCCAAATAGAATTTAGTTCTACATTATATTTACTTGGTGGCTCCCAATATCTTTCATCTAAATGATAAGGAAGTCTATTTGTTAATAATTCATATAAAATAACACCTACAGAATAAATATCTACTCTTTGGTCAATATTATGTGTGTTTAATCTAAATTCTGGTGCAGCATAAGGATTCTCTTTCATCATTTGTTTAAGATCAAATGTATTTCTAGTATGAATGTCAGATTTTTTTGCCAATTCAAAATTGGTTATTTTTATTAAATAATCATCTGTTATTAAAATATTTTCTGGGCGAATATTTCTATGAACAATTCCTTTTGAATGACAATGCTCAAGAGCGGAACATATTTGATTAATAATTACTTTTGTTGTTTCTATTCCAAAACCATATTTATTAGAATTTATTATTTGTCTAATATTTTTGGCTCCTTCTATCCATTCTATTATTATGTACAAAGAGTTATCTCTAGGTATTATTTGCTCTATATTTACTATATTTTCGTGTTTTAATTGCATTGTCAATTTAGCTTCTCGTAAAACTTCGTTTTTTTCTAAATCTTCAATTTTTGAAGAATCAGTATAATTTTTAACTTCTTTTATTAAAACAGTTCTATCTGTTATAGTATCATAAGCCATATATGTGCAATATGTTTCTGATATTTCTATTTCATTTAATATTTGGTATTGATTTACTCTTTTTAAAATGCCGTTAGCTCTTATTGAAAAAATAATTTCATTTACTTTAGATTTAGAATAAAGATCTTTTTTTGAAATAGATGTAATAAGTGTTTTTATTTTATTTAATGGAACAATCATTACGTCATCTTCTTCACCTTGTATATCTGTAAAATGTTTATCATCAACAGCAATTATTAATTTAGGAGAAGAATCTAATTTTATGTTCCTCATTTTTATATAGTCAGCTAATTTTATTGTATATTCTCGAAGGTAAATTATAGAATCTTCTATATTTTCATTTTTAAAATCGTTATCAAAAAAAGGTTGGTATGAAACAAGAAAAAAACCATTTGGGCCAACAACAGTAACTACATAGTCTAAAAATTTTCGGGAGTTGTATAATAAGTGAGGAATTACGATGTAATCATCTGGCAATGACAAAATAGAACCTGAAACGGATAGCATTCCGACATCAAGAGATCTTTCTACAGTCCTTAACTCTGCCATTTAACTTTATTTTTTAGAAACACAACAAAACATCTTATTAAGATTATATTATCATATAATTATCAAAAAGTTATGTTGTTTTTGTGATTAATACACTTTTCGTTAAAAAACGTAAGCAATTCCTAATAAAACCCCACCCCAAAAAAAGGTATCTTTGGTTGAAAAATTACTAGTACCTAATTGTTTTGGAATTTCTCTGAGATGATAACCTGTCATAACTTCAAAATCTGGTAAAAATCTATATCTTAATTTTAATTCTAAATTATTTAATAAAAAACTATAAGCACCTATTTTATCTGCTTCTCCAGTATATTTATGTAAAAAAGGTAAAAACAAACCATATTTTATATTAACAAAAGTACTTTCAGGGTATATTTTCCATTCTAATTCTGAGCCTAATTCGGTTCCATAAATATTATCTCCTCCTCTACCTCTAGTAACAAAGCCTCTTCCTTTTACAAACGGAGCAATTGATATGGTATTAAAAAAAGAAAATCTGTAACCAATTAAACCACTTACATCTTGACTATAAGCATCTCCTTTGGGAACTAATCCAGAAATTATGGCAGGATTTGTACCAAACATATTTTGAAAAGATATTTCACTTATTACACCGTTACCATTTTCTAAAAAATTAGCTTTTATTTCTGCTCTAAGTTCAGGAGCAGAAATTTTATTATCTAAGGTAAAATTATCAGAATAAAATAAACTAACACCCATATTTTTTTCTTTTATTTCAGCAGGAAAGCTTATAGGAAAATTATCTTGAGAATAAGATGGAGCAATATTTGATAAAGAAAGAAGTAAAATAGTAGAAACTATAGTTAAAAACTTCTTATGTAAAGATAATTGAAAAATATTTTTCATAAAATACCTAAATAATAACAAAAATAATACGATTTAATTTCAACTATGTACCATAAAGAGTAGCTCTATTTCTACCATTAGCTTTTGATTTATAAACGGCAATATCAGCTTTTTCCACCAAATCCTGAACATTAACAGCATGATCTGGAAAAGTTGAAACCCCAATACTAATAGTTACTTTTAATGGTTCTCCACCATTAGGATTATCTAAATTTGCTTTTTCTATACTTAAACGGATTCTTTCAGCTAAAATAACTGCACCATTCGCATCTGTTTCAGGCATAATAACAGTAAGCTCTTCACCACCATATCTAGCGGCAATATCAATTCCTTTTCTAACACTATCTTTTATTTTTTTAGCAACAACTCTCAGAACATCATCACCTGTTTGATGTCCCCAAGTATCATTAAATTTTTTGAAATGATCAATATCTATAAACATCAAAGATAACTTTCTATCAAGTCTTTGAGCTTTTCTTAATTCTTCGCCAATTCTTTGCTCAAAAAATCTTCTTACATAAAGTTGAGTAAGTCCATCAACAGTTGCCATTTCATAAAACTTAGCTTTTTGCCATAATGTAGCGGTATGATTTGTAAGAGATGTTATCATAGATTCATCTCGCTCTGTAAAAGGAGTAAAAGGATTAGGATTTTCTTTTTCTACTTTACTTTCTTTATCAAAAAGACAAATTACACCTAATATATCTCTTTCAGACTTAAGTGGTACACATATTGTATGTTTTGCATCAATATCAAAAAACTTAGAAACATCACCTCTTTGAGGATCTCCAGTTTCTAATAGCTTTTTTATCATTTCAGGTGCATTTTCAACTTTAAAAACCTTATCATTTTTTATATTCATTATTTTTGAAGAAGACTGAACTCTAAGACTATCACCTTCCAATTGAAATAAAACAGCTTTACTACAAGAAAGATATTGAATTGATTTCATTAAAAATGTTTCTAATAAACTTTGAACATCTATTATTTCACTTAATTCTACACTTATTTGTCTCATTTCAGATATTCCATAATTTGCATCAACAAGTTCAAAATTTTGTTTTCTTAATTTATCATTTGTTTTTTTCAATTCATCAATTAACTGAAAATTTGAAATAGCAATGGCTATTTGATTAGATATTATTGAAAGTAAAAGAATATCAGTTTGTTCATAAGGTAATTTATTAAGTTTTTGTCCTAATAAAATAGCTCCAACTAATCTTCCTCTTATTCCTAAAGTAACCCACATAGAAGCTGCAATATGTTTTTCAAACATAGGCTTATTTCTTTTTACAAAATCAGGAAACTTTTTTTCTAATTCTTCAAGAGTAAAAACACCTTTTGAATTTGTTATATCAGGAACTTCTTTTGGTAAAGCTCTAAAATAAAGATTTCCTTCAAAGCCTTTTACAACAGCTGATTCAAAAGCTAATTTAAAAGGTGCATAAGTTAAAATAGTTCCTTTAGTAACGCCTAATGTTCCCATTAATATCCTTAGAAGGTTAGAAAGTGATACATCTAAACTGCTATCAGATATAATTTCCATTGAAACATCATTAAGCGAGTTTATATTATATATAAGCTTATCAACATCTATTTTATTAAACTCGTTTATTATATGATTCACGATATAATTGCTCTATCTTTTTTACCAATATTAATTATCATCTGCACTTGGGTATCCTATTAACTCTTGAACGAGTTCCGAAACTTCTTTAGGATAAAAAGTAATTGAAGTTCCATCAGGAGATATTTTTGCAATATCCTTTCCAATAACCCATCCCTTACTAAAAAACTTAGAATTTTCTCCACCAACTCTTGTTTTCGCATCATGAATAAGATTATCTATTTTTTGAGGCTCTTTATATTTAAGTATAACGATTCCATCATCAAATTTAGTTTCAGTGAATTCTCTGTTTTCTGAAGTAAGATTAAGATTAGAATTAGACGAACTCAATGGAGCCGTAATACCTCTTTGAGCTTTATTTGTTCTTTGAAAATTATCCATTCCTGGTTTATTTACAGGTACTTGTGGAACAGGTTTATTTGCACCAGAAGGAGAACCTATAATTGGTTTAGCTCCAAATTGGGGTGGAGAAGGTATTTTTTTTGGTTGTTCAACACCTTTTTTATCAGGGTCTTTATTTCCGCCGAACATTTTTTTTTAAAAACCTCTACCTATCCAGATATTGAAGCAACAGCATCTGCTTCTGTTTCACATATTTCAGCAAATTGAGTTAAACCCATTATATTAAAAGTTTTTGCTATTGTTTTTGTAAGATTTGAAAAAATAATTTTTCCACCATTATCAACAAGTTTTTCTATAACTTCAATAAGAATTGATATACCAATACTGTTAACTACAGTAGATTTTTCAAAGTTTATAATAAGGTTTATAATCCCTTCTTTCATAAGAGAATCAGCAGCTTCGCCTATTTTTTCTCCCCCAAGATTATTTACATATCCATCAGTTCTTAATATTGCAAAATCACTTCTTTTGTCTATCTTTACATCAAACCCATCTGCCACGATTATAACTCCTGCTTTACTTTTGTCATTTTTAATATTGTACCTGTGTTTCCACTTTCTATTTCTACTTTATCCATTAAAGTTTTTATAAGTTTAATTCCCCAACCTCTTTTATAGTCAGATTTTAATTTTTCTTTTATATCAGGATTTTCATTAACATTAGCTATTTCAAAGCCTTTTCCGTTATCTCTGAATATAACTGTAATTTCGTTTTTATTTACAATAAACTTTATGTATAATTTTCTATCTTCGCTTTTGCTATGCTCTATGGCATTAATACAGGCTTCTATAAGAGCTTGATTCATCTCATCAATTTGATCATCATCAAAATCAGAAAACTTTGCAACCGAACGAGCAGTATTCATTACAACGGTTTCTATGTCTTGTATCATAGGAACGTTTAACTCTATTTCTTGCTCAAACAATGCTTCACTCATAAATTTATTTTTCCAAATTATTTAAATTTATTGTTTCCATATAACATGATAACAAATTTTACCACTCTTCACCAACAATTTCTACATCAAGTCGTCCTTGTCCTTTAAAATAAGATGACTCAATATTTTTTTGTTCTGAAAAATCATCAAAAATAGATACAAAAATATTACCTGCATCAACAACAATATATTCGCCTTTTTCTTCGTCATTAATATATTTTATTATTTTGCCTTGTACTCTTGCTTCATATTTATCGTTTAAATTTAAAATTTCTGAAGTAAAATTATCTGCAATTTCAAAAGATTTACAAAAAAGAGAAAGATTTACATCAACAACATCATCAATATCATGAAAACTATCTATAGTAAAAGCTTTGATTTTTTTTCCATTTTCAAACTCAATAACAATATCAGCTTCACCTGTTTCACTGTCCCAAAGATCGTATTCAACTACTTTTACTTTATTTGATTCAGACATTTTTTTTTCCATTATGAATTATTCTGTTTATAAATTCTACTATATTATAAAAGGAATTGTATTTAACTCAAACAAAATTATTAAAATGGATATTAAACAAACATTGATTTAAAATCCTTTAATTTTATTGAAAAATATAATTTATTTAAAAAAAATAACTGTAATTATAGAATAGAATATGATATAATCCTGTTCATAAATATTTTAAACCTTAATTTTATGATAAAAAAATCAATTTTACTTCTTCTTTTATTAACATCATGTTCTATTCAAACTAATACGAATTTAAATAATAATAAAAACAAAGAAGATTCTTCTAAAACTCAAGATATAAAAAAAGATGCTATTAAACCTTTTATTGATGATACTTATACATTTAGAGGTAATATAAATGCAAAAAATGTAGTAATAGAATTTGTTGATTTTAAATGTGGTTTTTGTGCTAAATCTAAACCTATCGTAGATAAATTATTTGATAAATATCCGAATCAAATAAAACTAGTTTATAAACATTATCCTTTTATAAATGATGTTTCTTATGAATTAGCTTATTTATTTGAAAAAATAGCTTTGACCGATAAAAATAAGGCTATAGAGTTCAATAACTATGTTTTTGAAAATCAAGATAATATTAAAACTATAGAAAATGTAAAAGAGATTGAAAATAAGTTTTTAAGTAAGCCTGTATCAGAAAAAGAACTTGAAAATATTAAAGCTAGAATTAAAAAAGACAAAGAAGAAGCTGATTTATTTGGAATAAGTGGAACGCCTATGTTTATTATAAATGATAAAAATACCATTAAAGGTTTTTTACCAGAAAAAGAGTTTTTAGATACATTTAATAGTTTTTTGTCTTGAATATAATTTAAAATAGTAATTTTTTAGGAATTTCCTAAACTTATATAAAGGGTTTAATGAATCAAACCCCGCATGTACATATATTGCAATTCAACGTCTGTACTGCAAATGGATGTTAATTAATTCTAAATCCTAAAATTAAATTTTTCTTTTACAATGCTAAAAGGAATATTTTCATTATCTTTTTCTAATTCTTTTACTTTTCTCAATTCTAGCAAATCTTTTGCATCTTCTAAAATTTCTTTTTTACAATTTTTTTTAAGATATTCTTGATGTAAATCAATTATTTTTTTAAACCTAAAAAACCTTCCATTACTGCTTCGGGCATTTGCATTATTATCTAGTATTTTATATTTTGCACCTTTTTTAAATATTACCTTAAATTCTCCCACTTTTGGGATTTTTATTTTTTCTTTGTCATCATCTTTTTCTACTTTTTTACCTAAAATATTTTTGATTTTTAAATTTAAAACAGTTTTTAGCTATAAATTAGATTTATTTTATTAAAAAAATGATATAATATCATTTATTAATTTTTTAGATTTATAGGTTGTTTTTCTTATGAAAAAAGTTTCTATTGTTTTATTTACATCTTTATTATTCTCTTGTTCAAATAGTAACACAGAAAACTTATTGCCTCCTGATTCTGAAAATATATCTAATATTCAATCTTCTAAAAATGGTTTGTTTTCAGACACTTATAAATTGGATACCTATTATCATTCAATAACAATAGATGGTAAAGAAAAAACACAAATGTTTTCTGATATTATTTCTACCAGAGGGCTTTTTACAGATAAACAAAAATACCTCTATATCAAATTAAAAATGCCAAATAGTACCATAGATGTTGATAATAACTCTATTTTTGTGTCTAAAGATGGTAAAGTATATATTAATCTTACTGATTATGAGTTAAGTACTAAAAAAGATCCTAAAACTGGATATTCTGTAAAACGTAATTATAGTTATAATGATATTCTAACATGTTATGAAATTGGTTCTTTAAAAAATAAAGACTTAATTAAAAAAAATGTTAGTGCAATTCTTGAATTCAAATATAATGAAAATCTTGCATTTACAAATCCTTATGGCACTTTGTTAATTACATCAACAACAGACATAAAACCTTTTAATAAAAAGCGTTCTGATTTTGTTTCGTTTTAGAATTAAATATATACTTAGTGAAAAGTAAAGAGCAAAAATTAAAAAGATAAGAATCTTGTGAGTACGAACTTATATTTATTTTTTGCACCCAAATTTTTTTGAGTATATAATATAGATCTAAAACTTATTAAATTTCATAAACTATAATGGAAAAACAAAAAATTCTTGTTCCTTGTGTAGAGTTTAAATCTCTAAGTAATTTTGGTGATTTAGGTAAAAAAATCTATAATTTAGTTTACTCATTAAATTACTCTTTAGATATATCAGTAGTTTTTCCTTACTATAAAACAATATTTGATAAAATTGAGATAATACCAAATAAAATACATGAAATAGAAATACATAATTTATTATTCAAATTTTATCATTATAAAAAAGATAATATTGATTTTTATTTTATTTCAAATGAATATTTTTTTGATAATAGAGAATTTATTTATGATAGTGAAAATATAGTAAGATTTACTCTTTTTTCTTTATGTGTTTTTGAATTAATAAAAATATTAGAGTTTAAAGCTTCAATATTATTAAATGATTGGCATTTAGGTATTTTACCTGTTATTTTAAAAATAAATAACTACAAAAATAGATTTTTATTAACTATACATAATTTTGAGCATCAAGGCATTTCTGAACCTGAAATATTAAAAACAGCAAATATAAGCTATAAATATTTCTATTCTGGAGAATTAGAATTTTATGGAAAAGTTAATTTTCTAAAATGTGGTATAGATTATTCAGATAAAATAATAATAAAATCTAATGATTTTTTTGAAGAGATTAAAATAAAAAATAGTAGTACTAAATTTATTGAAGATATAATCAAAAAAAATGAATCAAAAATAGAATATATACCTCAAAGTATAGATAAAGAGTATTCACCAGAATATAATAAAATGATTTATAAAAACTATTCAAAGAACTCTATTGAAAATAAAGTATATTGTAAATTAAAACTCCAAAATGATTTAAATTTTCAATCTCATACAGAAATACCTATATTAATCATTCCTGCCTTTAATTTAACTAAATATGAGATATTACTTTTAAATATGATAGTTGAATATTTAGTTATAATGGAAATACAAATAATTATTTTATCTTATAATCTTTCTGATTTTGAGCAAAAAATAAAAAACTATTCTTTTTCTTCAAATTGTAGTGCAGTGTCGTTAGATCCATCTGATGAAGAATTTCACAAAGTTTTTTCTGGTGCAGATATGATTTTAGATATCTCTTTTGATTTTAGTAATAAAAATATTTTAAAAAAAGCACTAAGATATGGAGTTATTCCGATCACCTTTAGAGAAAGCTCCGAATTAGAAACAGAGAATATTCATTTTAAAATTTTTGATTTTACAAGAATAAACCTAATAAATACCATAAAATACACAATAAATAGATATTATTACCTTGAAAAATGGAATGAAAGAATTGTAAAAGCAATTGGACTTGACTTTTCTTTGGAAAAAGAATCTAATCAATATTTAAAAATAATAGAAAATGGATAATGGAATTAAGTCATTATTACCAGATCTAATTGATAGATACATATTTATTGAGTTTATTAGTTACTTTTTTTTCTCAATAACTCTTTTTATGTCAATAAATACCTTTGTTTTTGTTTTTTTTGGTTTGGTTGATTTGGCTGTAAAATATGGAATTAGTTTTTACCTTTTTTTAGAGCTATTTATTTATAGCTTACCTGAAATGATTTTTTATAGTATCCCAATGTCTGTTTTATTAGCTTCTATTTTAAGCATCGGCCGTTTTTTTAGAGATAACGAGTTAATAGCTTTTTATAATTCAGGTAGAAGTACAATAAGATTATTTTTAGGATTATTTCTGTTCGTTTCTTTATTAACTATTTTTTCTATTATATTTAATAATTTTATTGTAAGTAAATCAAATAATAATTTTTCAAAAAAAATGTTTTATGCTCAATATAAAAATAATATACCAATATCAAAAAATAATATTTTTTATCAAGAATTTGAAAAAGGTATTTTAAAAAGAATTTTTTATGCAAAAAATTTCAATGGAAACACAATGTTAAAGCCTTTGGTTCAAGAATTTGATAACTTGGGTAATATATCAAATATTATAAGTGCTGATAAAGCGGAATTTAAAAATAATTTATGGTTTTTTTATACTGGAACTATATATAATATTAATGATAAAAAATACTCATCAGTTGTTAATTTTTCAGATTATTCATTACCTTTTTTTAATGAACTTAATTCTATTGCAAGAGAAATAAAAGAACCCAAAGAGATGAATTTTTTTGAACTAAAAAATCATATAGAAAAATTAAAAAAAGCGGGTCAAAAAACTGGTTTTATTGAAACTCAGCTTTATCAAAAAATAACTATTTCTTTTATGACTTTCATATTTTTTATAATTTCTGTACCTATATCTATTTCTAATAAAAATAAAAACTCTTCTTTTGCATTTACAACTAGTTTACTTTTAATTTTTTCTTATTACTTGTTAATGTTTGCTTTTACTGCAATGGGAAGTTTAGATATTTTTAGCCCTATTTTTTGTGCTTTTGCCCCAAATATAATTTTTTTATTCTTTTTTCTTTTTTTAATATTATAAATTATCCAATGTGTTTGTTTAGGAACGTTTTTAAAACGTTCCCTACAGAAATATTGGCTTTTAATCTTGTAATTTTTAAAAAATACATTTTTAGACAGACCCTTACAGAATATTACACTAATATAAGGTATTTTCTACCGTTTTAAGATTAAGAAGAATATTTTCTTTCATTTTATTTATTTCAGCAAAATCACCTTTATTATTTTGAATATCATATGTATCAATAACAGCAATTTTTGTTCTCATTGAACTTAAGAGAGTTGTAACCGAAATAACTTGAGAGTAGATGATTTCAAGAGATTTATTTAATTTCATATATTCTTCTATTTCTTTTTCTTTAAGTTCTAAAGATTGTCGATACATTTCAATCGCAGTTTCTTGATTTGATCTTTCAACTTTATCTTTTATAAAAAGAATTTCTTTATTTATCGATTCTAAGCTTTTTTCTTCAAAATAAGTATTTAATTTATTAGCACGTTTCATAAAATTAAGAAATTTTAGAATTATTTCTTCGGTATCTTTCTTTGTTGGTTCTAAAAGAACTTTTACAGAAGTTTCAGTGGTTTTTATAAAATCAACCATTCTATAAACTTCAAAAATACATTTAGTCAAAGCTTTTCTTAATACAGGTGAAGATGATGATTTTAATGTTTCTGCAATATTTTTTGATAAAATATGATCAAAATATTCATTTTTTATTTCAAAATTACCTAATTCGGCTTTACTTTGAAAAATTTTAGATATTATATCCACGTTTCTTGAAGCATTATAATTAAATTCTATTGAGTATTCATTTAAAACTTCTATTACTTTGTTTAACTCATCAATAGATGCTTTTATCTCAAAAGTATGTGGTAAATGACTGAAACAATCTAACATTTTTTTATAATCTTTTATTTCTGAATTTTCAGTAAAATATTTTGCTATTTTTATTCTTATATTCACATCTATAATTTTATTAATTTTTATTTGAAATTTTTCTTTAGTAGTATTAATACTTCTATTATTATCATTCCCGCAAAAAATGCAAAAATTTATATTAGTTGGTGTTTCTGTATGACAATGCCTACAAATATTAGCATTATTAATAATATCTTTTCTACTAACTTCTGTAATTGCTTGAACTTCTAAGTTTAGTTCTTCGCAATGATTTCTTCCCCATAAATAAATTAAATCATATATTTTATCATTGTCTGAATAAGTTAATAGAAAAGATGTCAAAATACTAAATTCAGATGATATTTTTTCAACAATCTCTAAATCTAAATCTAAATCTTTTACTTTTTTTAAAACATAATTAAATGGTAATTTTGCTGTACAAGTCAAAAAAACAGGATCATTTCCAAAAAACAAAGCTTCTACTCTATCATTCATTTTTATAAAAAGACTTCTTAAGTCATTTTTTCTATTAAGCGAATTTTTAGAATTATTTATTTTTATAATATACATTTATATTTTTTCAACCATATAAAAAGGTCTTCTCACAGATTTATAATTTATACCCGCCTTCATAGATATTATTATACCAATAGCTTCTAAATAATTTTCAGCAATTATTATTTTATTAGAAATATTTAATGTTTCTGGAGTATTATTTAAAACAGTTGAATTTTCTTTTATTGCAATAATAGGAATATTTTGTTTTATACAATCGTTAACCCATTCATGTTTAAGACAAGAATATGGAGCTAAAATACAGTTGATATCTTTGTTTGTAATTATATTAGATTCAAGATTATTTTTAGAAAGATCAAAAAATTGGGGAGCAAATTGTAAACCTCTTAAAACACAAGGAATATAAGTAAATCCAATTTCTTCTGATGCTACTCGTGGATCAGCTATTTTTCTTTCATAATTTTCTATTATTGGTGCATGAGCAGATGGTAACATAGTTTTTTCTACAATTAGATGAGATATTTTTGCTTCAAGTCTTCCAATTGGATCAGCTCCATTTCCATTTATATAGCTTTCATCATCTTGTTGATAATTATTTTCTAAAAAAGCAAAAATAGCAATTGCTTCAGCTCCTTTTTCTATTATTTTATCAACAGATCTAAAAATAGTGGCTTCATTTTTTATTTCTCCATCAAATAATCCATCTTTATCTTTTATAACTTTTGCACCAATTTCTTCATCAGTAATTGTATATCCAATAATTTCAGAACCAAAAACACTAGAACAAGCATTTATAGCATTAATTATATGAACAAGATTATTTTCAGTTTTTTTATCTATTATTATCCCTATTTTGTTGCTACCTTTTCTTTTTAATCCCCAATCACCTTTTATAAATTTTTCTAGTGCAAAGCCTTCAACATAAAAAGTTTTTTTTGTAGCACAATACAAACTAGCTGAATTAACTGTATTTGGATGAGTTATTACGATATCTGAAATTTCTTCTAATAATGAGTTTAGAGGGTTTGAATCTCCTGCAAACCCACCTATATTAGCACCTACACCTGTAGGAATTATATTTACTGTTATAAAATTAGTCATTTTTTTATATTATAATCTAAAAGAATAAAAACTAAGCACACAAACATCATCTTTATCTATTGTACCTTTTAGGATATTATTTTTTTCAAAATATTCTTTATCAAAAATTGATTCTTTTGCAAAAAATAGTGTTTCAAATGTGTCATAAAGGTGAAACTCATGATCTAATTTTATTTCTTTTTTATTTCCTCTATTTATTATAAAAGTTAAAAGAACATTTTTTTCTTCTCTAAAAATAACTTCAATATCTTGAATTTTATCATAAAGTGGTTTTACTCCAGATTCTTTAAGAATAGAAGTCATAAAATCGATAATAGAGTTTCGTTTACTTATATCTTCTGTATAATAACAAGGTGAATCATAAAAAATACCAAGCATTGTTCCAATAAAAATACTTTTACCATGTCCATAACGTACATAATAACTAGCTACTGAATCTTTGTTATATCTTAATAAAGGATAAACTCCATGTCGAGTTTTCCATGTAGTAACAAATCTACTTGCCCAAACTTTTTTACCTTTTTCATCATTTAACCATGTTCCATATTTTGTTATATAACGAGCCGATTCTGCCATAGGCTGGATCATATCAATCGTATTGAGCGAATGTTTATGTTTTATTTGTTTTCTATAGAGTTGATAATTTGCCATATCATAAGTTATTGAAGATACAACAGAAGCATTACCAAATTCATACATATTATCTTTAAGATGTTGTTCTGCTGGATATAAAACATTATTTTCGATAATACTTCCATCTTCATATTCTTTTACAGGATAACCAATTGTTATTAAGCTACCACCTGAATAAACAAAATCTTTTAACTTTTTATATGTTTCTTTATCAAAATATCCTAATGAAAAAACAATAATAACTTTAAGTTTTTTTAGTTCTTCAAGGCTTGAACTATCAAGGTTTATTACTTTCGGATTATAAGCAGATTCAACTAATACTCCCATCATTGATGAGGCTCCATTAAAACGTAACATTGCTTTATTTGATTCTTCTACTACATTTCTAAAATTAATATTTGCTTTTACCATATCAAGGCTTGGGAAAGTATAAACAGCAATTGCTACAGAACTATACAGTTCAGATGATTTTGATATTATATTTGAGTTTTTATGAATAAAATCTCCAATTTTTTTTACATACTCATATCTTGGAGTTGTATTTCCATTTATATCTAAAGGTGCTTTAAAAATCCAATGTGTTCCGTCTGTTTCTGTACAGTCTTGTAATATGTAATATGAGAGTATATTTGTATTTCTGGCAATAATATTCATTGATAACTGTAAAGTAGCCTCTGGTGCAACATTTACTCTAGGATCAAACCAACCAGTTCCAACTTCTGCACCAATAGTTGGTCCGTTTTTCATTATAGAAGTAAAATATTCTGAAATATATGAAATTACAAAAGGTAAATCATGAGTATTTGGAGAAGTGGTAAATTTTGGATAAACATCATATCCAACAGGGGCAATAGCTGATTTTTTTATACTATTATGTGGCCACTGGCAAAGATATGGATCATTCAAATAAAAAAAAGTTTTAATTCCTATTTTATCTATAAATCCTTTTAAAATAACTAAATAATCATATAAATATTGCTCAATAAATTCTGCATAAACTCTAAATTCTAAAGTAGTTGCTTTTAATTTTATTGGCGGTAATACATTTGAAAAATCTTTAATATTGCTTTTACAAAAATCATTATAATCTTTTATTTCTGAAAATCTTTCTTTTAAATAAGATCTGAATTTATTGATTGTATCAGGGTTCATGTCAGACATAAAAGGAGCATTTCCAAATTGAGGCAAACCAGATTCATTATCTATTTGGCATCCAAAAATCATATTAGATTCAAAAAATGGGAGTAAAAACTCAAATACTTTTTTGTACCATTTTTCTACATATTCTAAAAAAATATCAGTTCTTACAGAAACCTCATGAGATTTAGTTCCATCTTCATAAAGAACTAAAATTTCTGGATATTTTTCTCTTATCCATTCAGGAACTCCAAATCCTTGATACTCTGCATAAACATATGGCCCAGGTCGCACCATTACATTGATTTTATGTTTTTCTATAATTTCAAAAAGAGCTTTTAAATTTCTTTCTGGTAATGTTTTTCCTTCAAAATCAAAAACACCTTCTTCATATTCATGCCAAATCCAAGGGATATAAAAACTAATAAAATTTAAATTAGCTTCAGCTAAGTTTTTTATTGCTGTTTCCCATGTAGAGAAAGGTATTCTAAAATATTGAAATTCTCCACCATAAAGAATTCCTTCGCTTCCATTTATAAGAACTTTTTTACCTTTTATTTCAATGTTTTTCATTATGTAAGGTTTTTCAATTTTTTAATATTTATTAATTGTAACGCTATTTTTTTTTAATAGAAGAATTTATTTTTTAAAATTAACTTATTCTCTAAAAATATTTTGAATGTAAAATAACACAAAATTTCTGATTATTTTTGTTATAATTATTTTTGTTAAAATCATTATATTTGATTGTATGTTAATTTTTTACTAGGTTTTTTAATGAATATGTTTTTAAAAAAGGTATTAGTTTTATTTCTTTTTCTTTTTTTTGTTAATTATAACTTAACTTCTTATGCATCAGGAAATACTTTTTATGGTGATAGTGGTGCTATAAGTTCACCAACAGCAGAAATGAAAGATAGACAATTTGATATAGGACTTAGTTATATGAAAGGAGAAAGATCATATTTAAGAACAGGTATTCCTAATCTTATTTATTCTTTTTCTATCAACCTTATTCCAAGAGTAGAAGTAGGTCTTAGTTATAATCAAATGTTTACAGGAAATCAAGATTCTGATAATCCATATTTAAAAAATTCTTCTTTTGATAGAAGTGCTTTTGCAAAAATACAAATTCTTGATGAATCTAATTTTATTCCAGCTATGGCTTTAGGAGGAAGAGATCTTTTTTCAAATTCAGTTGTAAATTATAGAGGTCCTTTACTTACATCTTATCAACAGAGCTTTTATGGAGTTTTAGGTAAAAAAATATATGATTTTGAATTAAATTTAGGGTATGCCTATAGCCCATCAAAACCAATAAGTTTTGGTAAAACTAATAATCAAGATGCAGAGTTAGTTTTTGCAAATTCTTTTAGACTAAATGGTATTTTTGCTTCAATTGAAACACCAAAGCTTCTAAATTATTTCTCTGGAATATTTGAATATGATACAAAATATTTAAATTATGGAGTTCATTTTAGTAATTTTTATGGAATAGACTTAAAAGCAGTAATGATTGATGTTTCTAATTTTAATATTAAATTATCTTTTAATAATAGAATTTAATTTATAGATTTTAGTTAATTTTTATTGTTGAGTATTTTAGTTACTTATATAATGAAATTGTTATATTTTTATGGTTATTTTTAATGTGTGGTATTTTAGGTTCAGTAAACTTATTTTTTGATAAAGATGTTTTAGATCTAATTAAACATCGAGGACCAGATGATTTTGGTTTAGAAAGGTTTGAATTTAATAATAATAAAATAACTTTTGGGCATAGACGTTTATCAATCGTTGATTTATCACCAACTGGTCATCAACCAATGTCCTCATCGTGTGGTAATTATTTAATGGTTTTTAATGGTGAAATATATAATCATCTTGAATTAAGAAAAGAGCTTACAGAAATAGATTTTAAAGGACACTCTGATAGTGAAACTATTGTTAATTATATTTCCAAATTTGGTATAGAATCAGTAAAAAAATTTAATGGAATATTTGCTTTTGCAGTTTTAGATAAAAGAAATAACAGCTTATATATAGTTCGTGATAGATTTGGTGTAAAACCTATTTATTACTACCATAACAACAATGAATTTGTATTCTCATCAGAATTAAAACCAGTAAAAAAACTAGCAAAAGCAGAATTAGATAAAGAAAACTTAGCACTTATGTTAAGACTAAGATATACACCTTCTCCTTATACACTTTTTGATAACATAAAAAAAGTTATTCCAGGACATATAATAAAATATGATTTAGAAAGTTATAAAACTAGTGTTTTTTCATATATAGAGCCTGTTAAAATAGATAATTCTATATCTTTTGATGACGCTTTAGAAAAATATGGGACACTGTTTGAAAATGGAGTAAAAAGACAACTAATGTCTGATGTAGATGTTGGTATTTTATTAAGTGGAGGAATAGATTCTGCTTTAGTAGCTTATTATGCTACAAAACATTATGATAAAAAAATGAAAACATTTACTGTTGGTTTTAAAGAAAATGATGATGCAAATGAAGTTGATGAAGCAAGAGAAACAGCTAATATTTTGGGCACAGAACATTTTGAAGTTTTAATAAATGATACAGAATTTGATGATGTTTTTAAAAAACTTGTAAAAACATTGGAAGAACCATTAGGAACAACATCTACTATTCCATTGTATTATCTTAGTGAATTGGTAAGTAAACATGTCAAAGTTGTTCTTTCTGGTCAAGGTGCAGATGAGCCATTAGGAGGTTATCCTAGATACCAAGGTGAATTATATTTGAATCATATACCTCAGTTTTTAATTCAAGGTCTTTCTGTATATGAAGATTATTTTAAGAAAAAAGAAAAGATAGCAAGAGCTTTATATGCTTTAGGTGAAGAAAACATAGTAAAAAGATTTGATAATACGTATGCGATGTTTAAATATGATGAAATAAATAATTTAATTCATACTACAACGAATAAAAGTTTAGAAACAATCAACTATTTTTATAAACTACTTGATGGAAAAAATAAAAAACCTGTAGAAGCTTTAATGTCAAATGATTTAAGAATGAATTTATCAGATGATTTACTTTTATGTGCAGATAAAATAGCAATGAATTTTTCTGTAGAAGGAAGAGTTCCTATGTTAGATAATGAACTTGTTGATTTTATGGAATCTTTGCCTTATAAATATCGACTTGATATTAAAAAAGGTAAAATAATACACAAAAAATTCGCAGAATCTGTTTTACCAAAAGAAATAGTTTATAGACCCAAAAAAGGATTTAAAACTCCTACAGAAAAATGGTTTAAAGAAAAAGTAGGGGCAAAGTATTATGAGCTTTTGTGTTTAGATAAAAATAGTAAATTTGCTAATTATTTTGACCTTAATGCAGTTAAAGATGTTTTTGATCAACATATAAAACAAGGTATAAATAAAGAAAAACAACTTTTTTCTCTTATATCTTTATATTATTGGATGCAAGAGTTTTGTTAAAATGAATGGACAATTAGAAAAAAATATTACACCTATAAAAACAGATAAAAAAGCTAGTATTGTAATGCTTTTGCAAGAATATTACCCAAAAGATACCAGAGTAAGAAAAGAAGCTCAGGCTATTTTAGAATCTGGTCATAACCTAGATATTATTTGTTTAAAAGATACCGCTGAAACTCCTTTTGAAGTTGTAGATGGCGTTAATGTTCATAGAATTGATATACCTAAAAAAAGAGGTTCTAAAATAAGATATATTTTTGAATATTTTACTTTTTTTGCTCTTTGTACTCTAAAATTAAATAAATTACTTAAAACAAAAAAATTCGATATTGTTCATGTTCATACTCTTCCAGATTTTTTAGTTTTTGGTTCTTATCCAGCTAAAAGAAAAGGAGCTAAAGTTGTTTTGGATATGCACGAAATAATGCCTGAGTTTTTTGTATCTAAATACAATTTATCTGAAAATCATATTATTATAAAAACTTTAAAGTTTATTGAAAAAATAAGCTTACAATATGCAGATTATGTAATAACAGTTAATAATCAATTAAAAGACCAGTTTTCTGGTAGAGCTAAATTAAAAAATGACATTACTATAATTATGAATACTGTAGATGAAGAAACTATGCCAAAAATAGTTAAACAACAAACAGACAAATTTTTTGCAGTTTATCACGGAACTATAACCAAATTATATAATTTAGATTTTGCAGTTAGGGCTTTAGTTAAAATAAAAGATAAAATACCTAATTTTGAATTTCATATTTATGGCGATGGAAATCAAATAGAATTATTAGAATCTTTAGTAAAAGAATTTGATTTATCAAAAATTGTTTTTATTCATGGCAGAGTAAGTCATAAAGCAATACCTGAAATACTTTCAAAAGCAAACTTAGGTATTTTACCGATAAAAAAAGATATTATGTCAAACCTTTCTTTTTCAAATAAATTAGCAGAATATGTTCATTATGAAATACCAGTAATAAGTTCTAATTTAGATAGTGTTATGTCATATTTCCCAAATGATTCTATTTATTACTTCAAAGATAATGATGAAGATGATTTTTGTAAACAATTACTTCATATTTATAATAACTACGAAGAAAGTAAAAATTATGTAGAAAAGGCTTCATCTATTAATAAAGAAATTTCTTGGAATATCATGAAAGAAAAACTTCAGAATTTAGTTAAAATAGTTAATAGTTAGTTTTTATATAATATGAAAATATTTTTGATTTCAAATATGTATCCATCAAATACTAATCCTGAGTATGGAGTTTTTGTAAAAAATTTTGAAACATCTCTTTCTCTTTCATACAAAATTGATTTTTCTGTTAAATCAGTTATATCAGGAAGAGGAAAAAATAAAGTAGATAAAATTATAAAATATTTAAATCTATATATAAGCATAATATTTAAGGGATTATTTAAAAAATATGATCTTATTTATGTTAATTATGGTACACATTGCTCAATTCCATTATTAATATTACTCTTTTTTGTAAAAAGAAAGATGGTTATTAATATTCATGGTGCTGATATTCCGTCATTACAATCTGGAAATATGGAATCTGAAAGAATTCATAAAATCCTTTTTCCTTTTTTTAAAAAACTATCAAAAAAAGCAGATCTTTTAGTTTCCCCTTCAAAATATTACAAAACACAAATTTCTAAAAAATTAGATTTTTCTGAAGATTTGATTCATGTTTATCCATCAGGAGGAATTAATTCAAAAATATTTATGCCTTTAGATAAAAATGAATGTAAAAACAGATTTGATTTAAATAAAGATGATTTTGTTATTGGTTATGCTGGTGGAATAAAAATAGGTAAAGGGTGGGATATATATTTAAAATCTTTGAAAATTCTAAAAGAAAAAGGTATAAAGTTTAAAAGTTTAGTTAGTGGTACTGGGCATGATGTACAGAATTTTTTAAATATGGTCAAAGAGTTAGATTTAGAAAAAGAAGTTAATTATTTAGGACAAGTACAACAAAAAGACCTTTGCTATATTTTTAATTCTTTTGATGTTTTTATTTTTCCAACTTTTGTAGAAAGCTTAGGTTTATCTGGGATTGAGGCATTGGCTTGTGGAGTTCCTGTTATAGGTTCTAATATATACCCTTTAAAAGATTATATTTTTGATAATAATAATGGTTTTTTGTTTGAAATTGGAAATGAAAATGATTTAGCTGATAAAATAATTAAATTTTATAATTTATCAGTTTTAGAAAAAGAAAATTTTAAATTAAATTCTTTAAAAATTTCTTCTGAATATAAGTCTGAAATTGTAAATGAAGATATTTTTTTTAGATTAAATCAAATAATTAAAACATAAATTTTATATTACTTAAACCCTTTTTATTAACACCAAAAGCATTATTAATAAAAATAAAAAATCTTTATAATTAATTGATATATTAATTTGATACAATTATTGACTATATTATTTTTGAAAAATTATGACAAAATCATAAAATTAACAAAAGAAAGCTAAAAATATACTTATGTCTAATATATTAATTGTTTATAGTAATTTTCACCATCCTATAAGATCTACAATGGAAGATCATTTGTATTGTTTTAAAAAATATTCAAATGAACATAATATAATTTATGTTAATGTAAGGGTAACAAAAGATCTTTCTTATTTAACTAAAATAAATTTTGATTTAATTATTTTTACTACCATGTTTGTATGTTCAAAATCAGATTTAGATGTTTTTAAACTAATAATTGATAGGTGTCGAGTATTAAAAAAAATTAATGCAATAAAAGTAATGCAACCTCAAGATGAATTTATTAATACAGATATTTTATGTGATTTCATCAATGAATTCGAAATTAATAATATTTTTTCTGTTGCTCCAGAATCAGAATGGAAAAAAATATATCCGACTATAAATTTTGATAAAACAAAGTTTTATCCAGCATTAACAGGATATTTGGATAAAGAAAAAAATGATATAGTTTTAGAATTAGAAAAACAAATAAAACATAGAGATATCGATATTGGTTATAGAGCTGCACTTTGGGGAAGTTCTGCATCATTAGGACGATTTGGTTATTTAAAATACCAAATAGCTAAAATTTTTCAAGATAAAGCACCAAAAAAAGGAATTGATATAAATATTTCTACAAATTCAAAAGATTTTTTATTAGGAAATGATTGGATTAAATTTCTTTTAAGATGTAAATATGTTATAGGAGTTGAAAGTGGCGCTGGAATTTTAGATGTTACAGGTGAAATAAAAATAAAAACAGAAAAATTTATTGAACAAAACCCAAATGCTAGTTTTGAAGAAGTAGAAGAAAATTGTTTTAAGGGATTAGATGGTAATTTAAAATTAACTGCAATTTCTCCTAGACATTTGGAATGTTGTGTAACAAAAACATGTCAAATTCTTATAGAAGGTGAATATAATGGAATTTTAGAACCTTGGAAACATTATATTCCTGTTAAAAAAGATTTTAGTAATATTGATGAAGTTTTAGAAATTATAAAAAAAGATGAATTAAGAGAAAAAATTGTAGAAAATGCTTATAATGATATTGTTCTTTCAGGTAAATATGATTATTCTAAATATGTTAAATTTATAATAGATAATTCTTTAAAAAAGGAAGATAATAAAGACTTAAATTTAAAAGAAAAATCCTTTTTCTTTTATTCATCTATCAAAGAAAAAGAAGGTAATTTTAAAGTTTTAATTAAAAATAAAATAGAAAAAATGATACCTAAAAATATTTTTATGAAAATAAAAAATTTTGAGAAGAGTAGAATGAATAAATAGTTATTTTATATATCTATAAATCCTTAATTTTATTCGACTAAAGTAATAAGATGTAAGTTTTAGTATTTTTCTTATAAATACGTTTTTATCGAGGATATGTCGTGTTTTTTTGTAATCTGTATTTTTATATGCCGTAAATCCTAATAGATATAAATGATTATCAAACTCTTCGATAAATTTTTTGTAAGTATAATTACCTGATTCTATAATATCTTTGAATGCCGTATCAATTATTTTATTAGTATAGTTTTTATCTTCCAATTTATTTATAACTTCGTCAAAATTAGAAAAATCTTTTTTTAATGGAATATAGTGCAGATCAGCTTTTAGCATATCTGCATAATTACCTTCAAAAAGAATTTGAATTGTACCAAAAGCAATTGCTTCAAAGTTTCTTGGGCTTACAGTTCTTAATGGTATTTTATCTTCGTATTTATAAAGAATTTTGTTATAAAATTCATCAAATTCCATATTAGGTTTTTCTTTAATCATAATTTCATATTCTTTAGTTACTTCATCTTCTACATCAAAAACTGATACTCCAGATTCTACTCCTAGCATAGATTTACAATTTCCTACAAATTTATGCCATTCTTCTCCATACAAACGATTTTTTTCTTCTACATCAATATCTAAAGATAAATTAATTTTTTTTTCTTCTGCTATTTGTAAAAATTTTTCACCGATAAGATGTTTTTCTTGACCACCTTTACCCATATAAAACTCTAATCGTCTTGCTCTATAACCAATGTCTATTTTTCTTTCTTCATAAGGTAATGAAAATTTTTTACTTATTCCTAATAAATCTTCACTAACATAACCTGTTAAATTATGAATTATGTGTTTAGCGTTAGTATATTTTCCATAAACTAAATGATGATATTTTTTTTCAAGGCAAGTATAGATTGTAGAGATATTGTTTTCATTTATAAATTTAAATCGTCTTTGGCAATATCTATATTCATCCTGAAAAAAAGCTATTTTATATGATGAAACTTCTTTTATATAATTACAAAAATCATCAGAAATGTCATAATAAGAACCAGCACCAAATAAGGAATAATGGAGTATAATTATATCAAATTCTAACTCTTTTAAGTGTGAATCAAATCCTAGAGCTGTATTTAGTTCCCAAACATCAAATTTTGAATTTTGTCCAAAAGAAAAAATATGCTCATTTATTGTAAAGGCATCTTTTCTATGTAAAGGATAATGATAGAGTAATAATATCCCGTTAACTTTTTTTTTCTTCATTTTTATTTTTATATAAATCATTTTAGAAATATAATTCTACAATAATTTTATTAATATTATTCAATAAAAACAGTTTATTTTTTTATTTTGTTATAAAATATAAAACTTAGTGCAATGTTTACATATAAAAATTTTTAGACTTGGATATTGAAAATTACTAATGAATGAAAAAGAATATCTAATTTCAATTATAAAAATAATTGATTTTATTTTAAAAATCAAAAATAACATAATAATAAATTTAATAATAGTTAGTGTTTTGTCTGGTATTTATCTTTATAGAATGCCAAATCTATATTTAGCTAAAGCAACTTTTTTATCTCCAGCTGGAACTATAGAAAAAGGCGAATTATCTTTTGCAAATACATCATCTGCATCATCTGTAAATTTATCAAATTTGATTAATGGTAGTAGCAATTCGCTTGATGATATTTATGTAAAACTTTTACGTTCTGTTCCGTTAAATGAACATATCGTAAAAAAGTTCAATCTTTTAGAAAAATTAAAAATTGAAAAACTTGATGATGCAATTAATATGTTAAAAGGAATCGTAACTGTTGTTAATGATAATTCTGGTTATATGGAAGTAAAAGTTAGAAATAAAGATCCAAAATTGGCTTCAGATATTGCGAACGAATATGTTAATTATCTTTCATATTTTATAACTGAATTTGTTAATAGCAAAGGATTAAACAGTCAAAATGAATTTTTAACAAAAAGAATAAATAGTGTAAAAGAAGAATTAGAAATTAATAATACAAAATTGATAAATTTTGAACTTTCTAATAAAGCTATAAGTCCTGAAAAACAAGGAGATTCAACCTTAAATAAAATATCAACACTTCAAATGCAGGTTATCTCTAATGAATCTGAAAAAAAAGCATTAGAAGTTTTATATTCTGAAAATAGTCCTAAAATAAAAAGTATAAATGAAAGAATAAATAATTTAAAAAAAGAGATAAATTTATTAACACAAGAAAATCCTACAAAAAAAACTTCTTCGTATGATATGAATTTAAATCAATATCCATCACTAGCAAAAAATTATGTGAAGTTATTAAGAGAAATAAAAATAAAAGAAGAGATTCTTAATTTTTTAGTTAATCAACTTGAAATAATAAAATTAAAAGAAGCAAAGGAAAAAGTAAATATAATTATTATTGATAAAGCAACACCACCAACAGAAAAAGAAGGTCCCAAAAGAACATTAGCAATGATTATTATTTGCTTAATAACCATTGTTTTAACTCTTTTATACTATTCTATAAAATCTAAAGTTCTTCGTTTGGAAAATGAACATAAAGAAATATATGAAGAATTACAGAACCTTAAGAAATCATTTAGAAAAGCTATTTTTCTTTCATGAAACTTTTTATTTATATAAGTAATTACATTGAATAAAGATATGGAAAAAAGTATATTAGAGAAAAAAAGTCTAAATTATATACTTATAATGTCTATTTTTGTTTTTCCTGTTTTTATTGATCTTTTTAATGGATTTATACAGAGATATCTAAATATAAGTTTTTCTATTGGAATAATTTATAGAGTTTCTGTTTTATGTTTAATATTCCCATTTATTTTTAAATTGAAGAATTTTTATTTAAAATCTTTTCTTTCTTTAATTACAGGTCTTTGGTTGGTCTGTCAATCAGTTTGGCTTTTTTATTATATCAATTATGATAGATTTTATTCTTTTACATGGGAAATTCAATATTTTTCAAAAATCCTTCTTATTTTTATAGTTCTCTCTTTTTTATTAAAAGTAGATCAAGATTATAAAATAGATATAAATATTCTTATAGAAAAATGTACAACTTGGGCAACAATAGCTTCTTCAGCAATAATTTTTTCTGGGATAACAAAAATAGGCTTATCATCTTATGAAGGTGTTGGATTTGGAACAACTTCATTTTTTATTGCTATTAATGATATAAGCTTAACTTTATTAATGATTTTACCCTTTAATATTTATTATTTTATAAAAAAAAGTACTTTACCTAATTTTATAAAATTTGCAATAAATGCTTTATCATTAGTTTTTATCGCAAGTAGATCTGGTACATTAGGGGCTGTTTTTCTAATTTTTATTTATACTTTTGCTATATTATTTGAACAAAAGTTATCTTTAAAAAAAAGATTCTCTCTTTTTTCTTTATCTTTTATATCATTATCATCTTTAATAGGATTAGTCTTTTATATAGTAATAACAAATCCATTTCTTTTAATAAAAATATTATCTTTAAATAAAGTTTCACCAAGACATTTATTTGAAGTTATTGGAATAGAGCGTATAAATTCAAGAGAAGAAGTTTTTCAAATTTTTGGAGAAGGATTATATTCTTTTGGTAAACATGTTCAATCTATTATATTTCATAGTGTTGGTTCTGAAAATAATCAACTTTATGGTCAAATAGTTGAAAATGATAGATTTGATCTTATAGGTGCTTATGGGTATATATTAGGTGGAATTCTTTTTTTGTTTCCTATTTTTTTAATGTTTAAATCTTTTATATTATTTTCAACAAAAAAAACTCTTTTATCATTTACTTTTTTTATTTCAATAACACTTTTTGTTTTACATTCTTATACAGCAGGGCATGGAATGGCAAATGTGTATTTACAAGGAGTTTTATCTATGAATTATTTTTATATTCTAAAAAAACATTCAGATGATTATAATAACAAAACATTAGAAATAAACTAAGTTTTAAATTTATCTATTATTTTTTATAGTTCTAAAAATTTTCTTTATATTATTTTTTAAAGCTTTTCTTTTATCTTCGTCTTTCATAATAAACCAAAAAGTTCTTCTTGCATAAGACATTGCAACAGTAGAAGATAATTTTTGAGCCTTTCTTATAGATAAACCTCGATTAATTATTTTATCTATTTTATCTTTATTAAAATCTTCTTTTTTTACCCCTACATTAGATAAATGTTCATCAAATCCTTCAATAAATTTTTTATAAGTATAATTACCAGATTCTATAATATCTCTATAAGCCCTTGATGTTATTTCATTTCTCTCTTTTTCATTTGTAAATATTTTTATTACTTCATCAAAATTTGAATAATCTTTTTTTAATGGGATATAGTGTTCATAAGGTTTTAAAACACCTGAATAGTTTCCTTCAAATAATATTTGACAGTTTCTAAATGCGGATGCTTCAAAATGTCTGGGGCTAACTGTTCTTAATGGTATATTATTTTCCCATTCAAAAAGAATTGAATCAAAAGTTTCTTCAAATGTTGCATTTGGTTTTGATTTCAAAAATATATCACATGCTTTTATTACTTTATCTTCTATATCAAATATAGAAACACCAGATTCTACTCCTAAAACACCCTTACAGTTAGCCATAAATTTATACCATTTATCGCCATAAAGTCTTGAGTTTTCCTCACTATCTACATCAATATTTAAATTTAAGTTATTATTTTCACAAAGTTTCTTGAAATCCCATCCTATTACATGTTTTTCTTGAGCTCCTTTTCCCATAAAAAAATCTAATTGTCTTCCTCTATAACCAATGTCTAAGTTTCTTTTTTCATCTGGAACAAAGAAATTTTTACCGATTTCTGGAAGTTCTTTGCTTACATAACCAGGAAAGCAAGTTTTTATATGTTTTACGTTAGTATATTTACCATAAACTAGATGATAATATTCAGGTTCTACACAAGTATAAACAGTATCTATATTAAAATCATTCATGAATTTAAATCTTTGTTTACAAAACCTATATTCATCTTGAAAAAAAGCTATTTTATGTGAATTTTGGGATTGTTGTATAAAATTTATATACTCATCAGATAAATGATATTTTTCTGCAAAAATAGAGTAATGAAAGATAATTACATTAAATTCTAATTTTTCTAGATCTTTAGATGGAACTATTTCTGTATTTACTTTCCAAACTGGAAATTTAGAATGTTTTTCAAAAGCTTCTATATTCTCATTTACTGTTGCAGCATCTTTACCCAACAAATGTCTATGATACAAAACTAATATGCCTGGGACTGTTATTTTTTTCATTTTAAATATTTTACTTATATAAAAATACTACAAACCAAAATTTGGCTATCATTCATGAATTTATATTTTTTGAACAACAAAATTAATTTCAACTTCATGGAGAAAAATTTTAGAATATTTCTTATACATATTTTGTGTTATGTTTCTTTTTTTTAATCGTAATAAATTTCTATAAATAACATCTCTAATATATGGAACTTGGCATTTTACTCTATGATTAGTAACTAAATAACCAATTTTGGATTGTTTTATAAATTTACAAGAAATTATTTTTTCAAAGAATATTCTTAATGAATGTTCATCAAAACTTCTAAGATGTATAAATTTATAATTTGGCTCATTAACATAAACTTCTAAATCTTCTTTGTAAGGTACTCTTAGTATAAAATATCCGCCTGGCTTTAAGACCGATAATATATTTTTAACGCAATTATTTAGATCTAAAACATGCTCTAAAACATCTGTGCAGGTAACAATATCAAACATATTCTCTTTATAGGGAATATCTTCTATTAATGAATAGCATACATTTATTCCTTTTTTAGAATAAACTTTTAAATATCCAGTACTTATATCCATTCCATATTTATCTTCTAAATCTACTTTTGATAAAAGCCTTCCTAAACCAACTCCAACATCAAGTATTTTATCACCTTTTTTTGAAAATTCTTTTATAAGACTTATGGTAGAATCTTCCATTTCATTCCATAACTCTTCATCCATAAAAGGGTTATGATTATCTTTTTCCATAATTTTTAAATGATCGCTTGAAATTTTTTCATAGTTATCGGTATATTCATCTGATTTAGAAAAAAATGGTATATTATCTTCAATTTTCAAAGGTTCTTTTTTATAAATACTAGAAAACATTTTTACCTCTATGTTTAATTATTTTTGTATCAAGCTATTAATTCTACCATAAAAGAATTATTTTACTTTATTTTTATCCAGTTTTTAGATTGTAAAAAAATATTTACTTTGTTATAATTTTATTAGTAAAATTTTTTCCATGTTTTATAATTCAATAAAATGCGTTTTTTACTTTTTTTGCTTTTATCTTTGTCTTTTTATGCTTGTTCTAGCAATAATTTTGCATTGAAAGAAATTGAAAGTAAAAATGTACTAAATTTACCTAAAATAAATCCTTCTAGTAAAATATTTTATGCAGATATAAAATTACCAGATATTAAAGAAAACGCTAAGATTTTAATTCAGACAAAAAAAAATGGTATTTATTATCATACAATAACAGAAAAAATTTCTTTAAATAAAAATACATTTAGAATAAAAGCTGAAACTGATCAAGCTATAAATATAGAAGTTTTTCAGAAAAATATTGATGGAACAACAACTTTTATTGGTTCTACAGATCTTGTGTTAATTAATCAGAATATAGAAACTCATTTAAATTTATTTCAAATAAATCCTAATAATACACAAGAAGTTCCTGTTTCTAATGCAATAGAAGTAAATTTTTTAAATGAATATGAAGATAATGTTGTAAATATCTATGAGGGTACAGATAAACAGTTTTTTGATGTTCCTATTTCATCTAAAATAACAAAAGCTACTCCAGTACCAACTCCAATATTAACAACGACTCCTAATCCTGTTTATTCTATTCCAGCAGAAATTTATGAAAAACCAACCGTAACTGATCATATTGTTACACCAGATTCTACAGGAGCAATACCAGATACAAATGTAGTTATAAATGAGCAAGAAAATATTCAATTTTTGACACTGGTAGAAAAGCATATAAATTCTTTATACGATTTAAATGAAGATATTCCTGTTGAATCTAATAACAACATAAATATAGAACCCGAAATGCCTGAATGTCTTTCTTGCCCTGCTACAGGTAATGTTGGAATTACAAATAATTGGTCTGTAAGAATAAAAGATTTAGGATTACCAGCAGATAATATTAGGTTAAAAATTGATTGGGGAGATAGTTCAAATTCTTTTAGTGATTATGTTTTATCTCAAGGAGATATAAATATTTCTCATGCTTATAGCTCTGTTGGAACAAGAAATATCTTATTTTCTACTTTTGATGATTCTGGCAAAGAAAGTTCTAGAATTATTAGAGAAATTAATATAACCCCATTTGAGGTTGCACCATCTGCTCCAGTTTGTATTTCTTGTCCTGAAGAACTTGATAAAAATGAAAATGGTAGATTTTTACTTCAATTTACTAGTGATAGCAGACCATATAAAGATGTAAAAGTTGATTTAGATTGGGGTGATGGTTCTCCTATTCAACCAACATTATATTATCTTGGTGGTGGTGAGCAAGATCTTTTTCATAGATATTCAACAGCAGGAATAAAAACTATATCAATGAAATCAGTTGATAGAGATGGAAGAATTAGTCAAACGCTTACAAGAAATATTACTATAAGAAATGGTTTTGTAGCTACATCTTACTCCCTTTTAAATACTTCTAGTACTACAGGAGCAAGTTCTTTTAATACATCTCCTTTAAAAATAACAGGTGTGATAAGTGGAACTATTCTTACAATAGATGTTTCAAAAATAGATGGTGGTTTTTTACAACCAGGAAAAGGATCTTTGAGAGTTGGTGGGCATGAAAATACTTCTGCACTTTCAGATGAAATAAAAGGTATTTCTCAAACTTCATGGGAAAAAACAAAAACCTTTAGCGTAGATCTTTCTACCAAAGAGTGGACTCAAAATACTAAGGATTATTATATAAGAATAGAAATTTATGCAACAGGAAGCCAAGCTTATTGGTATTGGATTGGCCCAATTACAGTTAGAAAAAATTAGTATTAAAAAGGAAAATATGAAATGCTAAACGTTTTAATTAAGAGAATATCTGCAATTTTAGTAGTAAGTTTTATAGTTTCATGTTCATCTAATAATTTTACTTTTCAAGAAGTTGCTAATATTGATGGTAATACTACTATAAGTCTTCCAGATATAAAAAATAAAGGTTCTGTTGTTATTTCTTTAAAACCGTCTGATTTGGGTAAAAAAAATGATTCTATTAATATCAACGATTTTAATACTAAAGCCGTACCAGATATAGGGCTTCCGACTAATGCTTTTTTAAGAATTAGGGTTATGAGACTTGGTAAAAGTTTTGAGAGAAAATTATCAGTTAATACATCACAGCCGATATCTTTTAAAATTGATTCAAATATGGGTGATTTAATTAAGGTTTTATTGTTTTTAGAAGATGCAAATGGTAAGGTTTTATCAAGAGGTAGTTCTGAAGAGTTTGCAGTTTCACCTGATATTTCTTCGGTAAAAATAGATATGTTTTTACAAGATATTGCTAATATTGGAACTATACCGATAGAACCTATTTTTAAGCCTAGAAAAATAGTACCTGTGGATATTACCCAATATCCTAGTACTTATGCTCTTAATTTAAAAGCTTTTGGGCAAACCGAAGTATATGGTAATTATGGAACTGGAAAGGCTCCTTCTGTAGGAGCCAAGCTTAGTAATGGTAATTATATTATGATTTGGGCAGATGATCAGGATAATTCAGGACGTGATCCAAATACAAATCAATATATTCAACATAAATTATATGCAATGATTATAGATAAAAATGGAGTTGCAATATCTCAAAAAATAACATTATCAACCTCATATAATAGCTTTAATCCAAAATTAGCTGTGTACAAAAATAGATTCATACTAGGATATAACGAAGGGGAAGGAAATATAAATGATGGAAGTTATACCTTAAAAGCAATAGCAAAAATATTTGATAATAATCTAAATGAAATATCAAAATTACGTATTACAGAAAGTAGTATGTTTATTGATAATAATTCCTTTAGAATTGTTTCTAATAAAAATAGTGATGGAGATTTTATTATTGCAACACTTGGAGTACAAATGTATATAGAAGAAAAGCCTAAAGGTTCATATATAGGAACATCATTATATAGTCCACCAAGTAACCAAAATATAGCAATGGGTTCTGATAGTAGTTTTTTTACATGTAGTAGAAATGCAAGTAGTTCTTTAGTAGTTGAAAAATTTAATCCAAATGGTGAAAATGTAGGAAAATATACAATGGGAAGTTCTGGAGATAGACCATCTATTGGTTTAGATTCAAGTAATAATTTTATTTTAGCATGGAATAATTACTCAGAAATAAGATTTAGAATGTATGATTCTAATGGTAATCCAAGAGACCTTGAATCTGTAAATGATAATTCTTTAAATACAGGTTTTGAATCTTTTGAATCAGAACCACAAATACATGTTAGAGGAGATGGTTCTTTTATACTTGTATATATGAAAACAAATTATTATCCAGATAAAAATACTTATTTTTATGGAGCTAGTAATATATACAAAAAAATTGAGCGTGGTATATATGTAAAAGCATATAATAGACTTGGTCAAGCCGTTGGAAACGCAATAGAAATAGATAAACCACAAGACTATAATATATCATCACCTATTATAACAGGTGATGATAATAGTATTATGGTAGTTTGGAAAAAAAGTAATAGTGCTCAAAATGGATATGAAACATATACATCAGCTTTTAAAATATTTGATATTCAATAAAAAAGGTAATTTTAATGTTATATCTTAAGAATATAAATATATATACTAAAATATTAGTTATTTTTACTGGAATACTTTTTTTTCTTTTTTCTTGTACCCCAATAGATAAATTAAACACAATAAAAACTAATAATAAAGATATTTTAGAATCAAAAGAAAATAAAAATAATAACTTTAAAACAAACTTTCAATATATACAAGTTTATGATGATAAAACCGATAAAATAGATAAGATAAATGAAAAAATAGAAAATACTTTCAATAAAATAAATCTAAATTCATTTAATACTAAGGCAAATGGAAAAGATTTACAAAGTTCTATGATAGAAATAGAAGGCAGAAGAGCTTTTTATATTTCTAATCTTAAAAATAATTCAAGTTATGAAATAGATTTAACCTCAGATAAATCATTTTTTTATTCTATTTATACAAAAACAGGTAAAAGTAACTGGAAATTAGTATCTACACACCTTAAAAATAGTATACAAGATGCATCAAAAATTAAATTTAACTATAAAAAAACAATACAAAATTCACTATCTTCCAATGATTCACTTGTTATAATTGAAAGCACTATAAATGATTCAAAAGTTTATACAACAAAAGCTGATACTTATTATGGTCCACCTGCTCCTACAAAATTTAATGGGAAAGTTATAGAAGTAGATGGAACTAAAAGAGGATGGTTTTTTCCTATTAAAACTAATAAAGATATTAAAATAAAATCAAACAACGAAGTTATTTTTATAGCAGCTTCTTTGGGATCATTATCCTTACCAACTACAAAAGGAATTTTAGTTGATATTACAATAGATCCATTAACCAATAAAATAACATCAAATAAGATAGGTATATCAAATAATTTAGCTAATTTCAAGCAAAGCTTTATTATAGATTTAAGTACAAGAGAAGTTGTATCTCAATCTAGTCTTGATACTGGTTTTGCAAATTTTACTTTAGAAATAGGGTTTGATAAAGAAACAGGAGCTATTGAATCTAAAATCTGTGTAGATTTAGATATATCAGTATTTATTAACGCAGGTTTTTGTAAAAATACAGCTAATAATGATAATGATTTTTCATTAGGATTTAAATTAGGTGATATATCTATAAAAATACTAGAAATAAAAAATCCTACAAATATTATTTGTGCAATAAGTGGCTATGATGGATCAATTAAGTTTGAAGGAAATATAAATACATATTTTAAAGGAGTCACAGAAGAAAGTATTGGTGTTTCTAAAATGTTTAAGTCATTTAATTTTAATATACCAATAGGAGAAACAGCCTATTTTACGGGTAAAGTAACTGATTGTGCAGGAGCAACTATTAAAAATAGTAGAATTTCACCTACAAATTATTTGTTCACAAATGAAAATGGCTCTTTTATTGATATTTTAGCAAATGAAAATGGATTATTTAGTTTTCCTTTAAAACTAAATGAAGTTTTAAATAAAAAAATAACTTTTTTAGCCTCAAACCCTTCAAGTGATTCAAATACAGCTTTATCTATATTAAATATAACTACAGTTAACCCTAAATATAGTGCTTCTAGAAGTAGTAGTTCAATTTTAACAGGAACTTTATCATTACCTAATGATATAAAATTAACACTATCTGTAAAATCAATAGAAAATAATATTGCTACATTTAGAATAAAAAAAACAAAAGGTAGTGATAATAATAACTTCAATGATGTAAATTTATATTTATCTAAAAGTAAGAATGGTTTTGTTAATGGAGATGGAGAATTTGTTACATCAGGAATTTTGGAACAAGGTTCAATAAAAAAAGAGCAAAACTATTACTATAAAGATCTAACACTAAAATTAGATGATAAAATAAAAGATGATAGAGATTGGTCTAGAGAATACTATATGCTTGTAACAGGTAAATTAAATAATGGTAATAATTATTATACTTTTGTCGGTCCAGTAATTATAGAAAGAACTTTATCTTCAGGTGGTGCTTCAGGTTCATGGTAAAAATGAAAAATAAAAAATACCTTACATTTCTTTCTCTAATACTTCTTTCTTGCAGTATTCCTCTTACCAACACGCCTACAGAAAAACTAAAAAAAGATATTTTATCTTTCAAAACAAAATCTGTAAATACTGCTATTTTTTCTGGTTTAGCACCAGAAGGCGATTCAATAACCGTAACACTTAGTGGGACATCAAAAATATACAAATTTTATGCAAATGCTGGGCAATATTATAAAATAAGTCTATCTCAATTAGATGGAAAAAATGCACATTTAAGATTATTTAAACCAAGTAATACAACTTCTACATCAGATATTGAGAATGATGATTTTGGAACAACAACAGATAGTAAAATACTTTTTAAGGCAACCGAATCAGGATATCATAAAATAATAGTTTCAACACATGAAGAAGTAACAAATGGAACTGCACCTGTTGGAGCATTTGAACTAGGAATTAATGATTATTTTGGAAAATCGCACCCCTCATCAGCTATGGATAAAAATGGAAATACAATAGTTGTTTGGCAAGAATATGGAACAGATGGTTCTGGTTGGGGAATTTATGGAAGAAAAATTGATAAATCAGGAAATAATGTAGGTGATGTATTTAAAATAAATAACACTACTGAAGGAGATCAAAAACATCCATCTGTTGCAATAAACAAAGATACTGGTTTTTTTATTGTTACTTGGGAAGGAGTAGGTTCAGGAGATAATTCAGGTATTTTTATAAAAAGATTCAATGCAGATACAACAGCTTATGACTCTTATCCTAATGAATATAGAGTAAATTATAAAACAGATGGATTTCAATCCAAGCCAGCTATAGTTGTTGGAACAGATAATTCTTGTGCAATTACATGGCAAACTCTTGGAAGTGTTAATAATGATGGAATTTGGCTTTTTAGATTAGGTAATTTTGGAACAGGAGAAGAAAAACAAGTAAATACTTCAACAGGTGGTTATAGAATAAATCCTAAAATAGCTCTTAATCAAGGAAGTACAAACTACGGTAAACTTTTTATTGTTTGGCAAGGAGAAGGTTCTGGAGATACAGAAGGTATTTTTGAAAGAGAATTTAGTTTAATAAACCCAAATGAATCAAAACCAGAATATAGATTAAATTCTAATACAGAAGGAATACAATCAAATATAGATGTAGCAATGGCAAGTGATGGAAAATCAGTTTTTACATGGCAAACTAATGGAAGTGTTAGTAATAATGGTGTTTTTATAAAATATACAAATGAAAATAGTATAGCAGGAATTGGAGATATTCTTTTAAGTGATACCAATAATGATTATTCATTTCCAAGAGTTTCTATAAACCAAAGTGATGGAAAACATAATGGAGAATTTTATGTTGCATGGCAAGGTGTAAGCTCAGGTGATGAAACCGCTATTTTACAAAGAAGAGGTAGTATAAAAACTCAAAGTTTTTTAAACCCTATGTATAGAGCTAACTTTAATTCTGAAGGTATTCATAGCACTCCTATTTTTTCAAATAATGCTACAACTACAAATGATGAAAATTTAGATTCTCTCTCCCTTAACTATAGCCAATTTATAGAAATTTGGAATGTTAGAGGTTCTAATAACAAAACAGATGGAATCTATGCTAATTTTTCAAGAAATAGTAATATACCTTTTGGTCTTGATAAAATAATTAGTAATCCATCTTTAATTTCAAATATGAATCCAGGAATTAAAGACCCAATCTCTGATTCAGTTTTTTCAGGAATAGCACCAGAAGGAGATCCAATAACGGTTACACTTAGTGGGACATCAAAACTATACAAATTTTATGCAAATGTTGGACAATATTATAAAATAAGTCTATCTCAATTAGATGGAAAAAATGCACATTTAAGATTATTTAAACCAAGTAATACAACTTCTACATCAGATATTGAGAATGATGATTTTGGAACAACAACAGATAGTAAAATACTTTTTAAGGCAACCGAATCAGGATATCATAAAATAATAGTTTCAACACATGAAGAAGTAACAAATGGAACTGCACCTGTTGGAGCATTTGAACTAGGAATTAATGATTATTTTGGAAAATCGCACCCCTCATCAGCTATGGATAAAAATGGAAATACAATAGTTGTTTGGCAAGAATATGGAACAGATGGTTCTGGTTGGGGAATTTATGGAAGAAAAATTGATAAATCAGGAAATAATGTAGGTGATGTATTTAAAATAAATAACACTACTGAAGGAGATCAAAAACATCCATCTGTTGCAATAAACAAAGATACTGGTTTTTTTATTGTTACTTGGGAAGGAGTAGGTTCAGGAGATAATTCAGGTATTTTTATAAAAAGATTCAATGCAGATACAACAGCTTATGACTCTTATCCTAATGAATATAGAGTAAATTATAAAACAGATGGATTTCAATCCAAGCCAGCTATAGTTGTTGGAACAGATAATTCTTGTGCAATTACATGGCAAACTCTTGGAAGTGTTAATAATGATGGAATTTGGCTTTTTAGATTAGGTAATTTTGGAACAGGAGAAGAAAAACAAGTAAATACTTCAACAGGTGGTTATAGAATAAATCCTAAAATAGCTCTTAATCAAGGAAGTACAAACTACGGTAAACTTTTTATTGTTTGGCAAGGAGAAGGTTCTGGAGATACAGAAGGTATTTTTGAAAGAGAATTTAGTTTAATAAACCCAAATGAATCAAAACCAGAATATAGATTAAATTCTAATACAGAAGGAATACAATCAAATATAGATGTAGCAATGGCAAGTGATGGAAAATCAGTTTTTACATGGCAAACTAATGGAAGTGTTAGTAATAATGGTGTTTTTATAAAATATACAAATGAAAATAGTATAGCAGGAATTGGAGATATTCTTTTAAGTGATACCAATAATGATTATTCATTTCCAAGAGTTTCTATAAACCAAAGTGATGGAAAACATAATGGAGAATTTTATGTTGCATGGCAAGGTGTAAGCTCAGGTGATGAAACCGCTATTTTACAAAGAAGAGGTAGTATAAAAACTCAAAGTTTTTTAAACCCTATGTATAGAGCTAACTTTAATTCTGAAGGTATTCATAGTACTCCTGTTTTTTCAAATAATGCGACAACTATAAATGATGAAAATTTAGATTCTTTTGACTTTAACTATAGCCAATTTATAGAAGTTTGGAATGTTAGAGGCTCTAATAACAAAACAGATGGAATATATGCTAATTTTTCACGAAACAACAATATAACTTTTGGTATTGATAAAATAATCAGTAATCCATCTTCAATTTCAAATATAAACCCAGAACTTGATCCAATAATTCAATTAAGCGATGATTCAATAGATTTTGGAAATATTACTACATCTAGTTCTAAAAATATAACAATAACAAATTCTGGTGGTGGAATATTAAACTGGACTGCTGTATCAGAAAAAGAATGGATGGATATTACGCCTAAAAGTGGTATCGGTGATGGGTCTATAAATATAACCGTTAATCCGACTTTATTATCTTTTGGAACTTATAACGCTTCTGTAAAAATATCTTTAGGAAATGAAACAAGAGATTTATTAGTTTCTTTTACTAAAGAAGAAATAAAAAATGATATTGATGTAAGTAAAACATTAATAGATTTAGGTAAAATAAATCAAATTAGCAATAGTAATTTTAATATTATAAAAAAAGGTTCTATTCCTGTTTCTTGGAATATAATATCCGAACAACCTTGGCTTACAGTAGATAAATTAAGTGGTAATGATTCATCTATAATAAACATAATAGCTGATCCTACATTATTAGAAAAAGGATTACATAATGCTACATTAACTATAAACTCTTCATTAGGACAATTATATGTTACTGTAACTTTTGAAAAAAAATAAAAGAATTATTTTTTTAATCTATTAAGCTTTTGTAAAACAAAAGCTTTTAATTTATTTTTATCTTCATTATTTAAAAGAATTAATGTTAATAGTAATAAAATAGTTGATAAAGAAAAAGAGTATATAATTTCTGTTGTTTTATCTAAATTTCTATTTATAAGCATTACAGAAGAAAAAATACAATATAACATAGAAAATAAAGCTATTTTACCCCACTCATATTTTATTTTTATATAATTAGGATTTCCTATTAAATTCCAAATATATTGAAATAAAACAATATAAAAAGTTCCTATTACTAAACCTAATGCTGCACCAAATTCTGAAAAATAAATTATTAAAAAAATATTTGTTATTGTTGAAAATACAGCCGCGAATATTTGTATTAAAGTAACATATTTAACTTCTTTTTCAAAATATAATGCTGGAAGTAATAATGCAAAAAGACCATTTAAAAAATGAGATGTAGCTGCTAATCCAACTATTTTATAAGAAGAATGAAAAGCATCTTTAGTCATAAATGCAACTATAGACCCTGCGAATATAAAAAACATTGTATTTATAAAGCCCAAAGATAAAATATAATAAGTTGTAATTTTTCCAAAAACTTCTTCGGCTTCCTTTTTTTTATCCATATATGACAAAAAAAATGCAAGCCATGTATTTTGAAAAGCGTTTACAAAAATACTCATAACCATTCCTAAATTATATCCTATAGAATAGATACCTAAAGATTCTAAACCATTAAAATGTTCTAAAAAAACTCTATTACTCTGTTGAATAACAAATAAACTTGCAAAAGATGGAACCATTGGCAAGCCTTGCTTTAACAAAACTTTTGAAACATTTTTACTAAACTTAAATTTTAAGTTATTAAATACATCAATACAAAAAATTAGAAATGTTAATAAACTAGAAATAACACCCGCTTCTAAAAGACCTTGAACTCCTCTTTTAAAATAAACAACAAATAGAACATTTGTTAATATTGCTAAAACAGATGTTAAGTTAGTTAAGATAATATATTTTTTTGCTTTATTTTCAAATTGATAATAAACAATTAACGGTGTCATTATTATATTAAAAAAATTAGATATTAATGATAAAATAACAAAATTATAATGTTCTTTGTCATTTAAAAAATGTTCCGCAAATTTTATAGAAAATATACTTCCAAATAAAAACATAAGACCAGCACTTAAAAGTAGAATTATCAATGCTGTATGTATAGATTCTTCTTTTCTAAATTCATTTTTTGTATCAAAAAAAGATAAACCAATTGATGTTCCAAAACCAAGTGTAAATATAGAGGTAAGAACAAATGTCATTGTTCCTAAAATTGCAGTTACTCCATAATCTTTAGGTGTTAGATAAGCTGTAAATAATGGTAAAAGAAAAAATGATAAAAATTTATTTAACATTCCGCCTATTCCATATATTAAGGTAGATTTTAAAAAACTAGGTTTCTTTTCTTCTGTCATTTGTTCTCTTTAATTCAAAAAAAATGTCAGTCTAGGTTTAATCAGACTGACGAAGATATAATTAATATATTTATAATAATTACTTATTCATATATTTATCATGTTTACTAATACATTTATCAATATGTTCTAAATTAGCTTTAGTCCATTCAATTGTTTTAGTTAAACCTTCTTTGATATCTACTCTTGTAATAAAATCTAAATCTTCTTTAGCTTTATCAGTGCTTCCGAATCTTTTTCCTGAGTTATCCCAATGTCTTTTTGGTAAAAAGTTCACTGGAGTAGGGTTCTCAGAAATTTCATTTATATTTGTTGCTAAATCAGCAATACTTGTTTCAACGCCACTTGCAAGATTATAAACACTGCCTTTTTCACCCTTTGTAGCACAAAGCATAAGACCTCTAACAATATCATCAACATAAATAAAATCACGAGTAGCAATTCCTGCATTTTCAACAGTAAGAGGTTGATGTTTTAACGCTTTATAAACAAATGTAGGGGTTACATTTCTCCAAACGGTAGCAGGAGTTCCTCTCCAATCACCAGCTCCAAGAACTTCACCAGGTCCATAAACATTTTGGAATCTTGCTTTTACTACAGGTAAGCCATACATCTTCATATAATAGTTAGAATAAAACTCACCTATTATTTTTGATATTTGGTATGGACTATCTAAATATAAAGAAACAGGTGTTTCTTCAGTTGTAGCATGAGCTTTTTCAAATGTTTTTTCTGCAACAACACAACCAGCAGAAGAATAAACAACTTTCTTAATATTTTTGAAATCTTTTATTTTTTCATAAAGTTTCAAAGTTGTATAAGTGTTGTTTTCATGATCTGCAATTGGATCGTGTATAGAGCTTTGATTTCCATGATAAGTAGAAAGATGAAAAACATAATCTAAATCACTAGATAATTGAGATAAAACTTCATCATTAGTAATAGAACCATGAATAAAATTAACTCTTGAATCATCTGGTAAATTAGTTTTTTCGGCAGATAAAAGATTATCAACTACTGTAACTTTAGATGGATCACTTTTTAGTATTGTTTTTACTAAATTAGAACCTACAAAACCTGCTCCACCAACAACAAGGATATGTTGATTTTTAAATTCATCCATATTATTTTACCTCTTTAGTGTTTTCCATCTACATTTTTTAAATGTGTAAATGTTTGTGTAATTCCATGTGATTTATACCACTCAATTGCATTTTTAACGCCTGTTTCAAGTGGTGTAGAAGCTTTCCAATCAAAATCTTGATTTGTTTTAGATGGATCTATTAATATTGTAAAAACATCATCTTCTCCTCTTTCTCTTACTTCTACTTCTTTTTCCATTTTTATGTCCATTGCTTTTGTAGTTGCATCAAAAAGCTCTTTTATAGAATAATCACTACCTGTAGATATATGATATGCTCCTTTTGTTCCTTTTCCATCAACTGCTTTTACAACAACTTCAACTAAATCTGATACATAGATGAAATCTCTTCTTGTATTCATTGCAAAACAAGCTTTTCCTTCTGATAATCTATGATAAAAAGTAGGTAATGGTCCGCTTAAGTTTCTTGGCCCATAAGCATTTGCTAATCTGAAAGATATAAAATCTAAACCACTAAGTTGAACATACGATTCACCAGCTGTTTTACTGATAGCATAACTACTTCCTTCTGGTTTAACTATATGATTCAATGTTATTGGTTGTTCCATTGGTTTTAAACCATAACAAAGAGATGTTTGGAAATAGATTACTCTTTTTACACCAACATTTTTACTTGCTCTAACAATATTAACTGTACCAAGTTCATTTGTCATAACATCTTCAATCCAATTATCTGGATCTTTGTAAGATGCTGCTGCATGAACAACAATCTCTGGTTTAAAATCTGCAAAAAGAGAATTTACTAAATTTGTATCAGCAATTGTTCCTTCTACAATTTTTAAATTATCATGTGGCACTAAATTATCTTTTCTACCTGTTTGATAATTATCTATTACTAATACTTGATCGCCTCTTTCAAGTAATTTTTCTGCTAAGTGAGAACCAATAAAACCTGATCCTCCTGTGATTAAAACTTTCATGTTCATAACTCCTTTTAGTTCTAATTAATAACTAACTAATTTTTTAAATTCATGAGCTTTATCAATAAACTCTTGATGCCAAAGCTCTATACATAACAATCCCCAAATTTTTCTGCCAAATTTAGGTTCTTTTTCAAGGTTTTCTAAGATAATTTTATTATTTATAAGATCTCTTCCAAGTGATTTTTGGCTTGAAAAAATTTCTCTAGTAAATTCATTTAATTCCCCTGAAATCCAATCATTAAGAGGAACAGGGAATCCCATTTTATTTTTACGATTTAATATTACATCTGGTAAAAATTCTTTCATAGAATTTTTTAACACATTTTTCATTGTCCCATCTTTAAATTTTATATTTGATGGAATTGTAGCAGCAAGTTCTATAAGGGGATGATCTAAAAATGGAACACGAGATTCAACTCCATGAGCCATACTAACTCTATCTTCTACTTGTAAAAGTGCTGGCAGAAGGGTTTTAAAATCAAAATGAGTCATGCTATCAAAATAAGATTCTTTTTGAACGTTTTTTGCCTTAAATATCTTTCTAAAGCTTTCATAAGGCTCATAATCTGTTAATGCAGACCAATTTATTTCATTTCCAAGTTCTGGTGCTCTATTAACTAAACTAAAATATCTTTTATCTATATCATCAAAAAGCCCATTTTTCCAAAATTGCTTTAACATAGGCTTATAGCCTTTTAATGCAGTAAGGTTAGGAATAATAGATTCATAGGTAACTATAAAATTTCCTGAGTTTGCTGTACCATCAATTGCTGATTTTATACATTGCTCAAAATATGCAACTAGATATCTTGTATATCCACCAAAAATTTCATCTCCGCCTTGTCCACCCAAAACAACTTTTCTATGGTTTTTTACAAGTTTGGAAACCATATATTGTGGAAAGGAACCTGGTCCTGCAACCGGGCTATCAAGATGATAAATAACTTTTCTTATAGAATCAACAAAATCTTGAGATTTTATGTCAACTTCAAGTAATTCAAAGTTTTTAAATTTTGCAAGTTCTCTTGCATAATGACTTTCATCAAATTCATCTCCTAATGAAAATTTACCTGTAAAACCCAAGAAATTTTCAGAGTTATTTTGAGAGGCAACAGACGCAATTATGCTAGAATCTAATCCTCCGCTTAAATAAGCTCCAACAGGAACATCGCTTCTAAGATGTAAATCTACAGATTCTCTTAATAATTCGTTTACTTTTTCGAGAAAATATTTTTCTGTATGATCAAAATCTAGATCATAGTAAACTTGCCAATATCTTTCTATTTTTATATTTCCATTTTTTATTGTTAAAGTATGTCCTGGCGGTAATTCGTGTATATCTTTGAATAAAGTTTTACCTTCTAAATAAAATTGAAAAGTAAGATAATCTTTAAATCCATCTAAATTTATTTCTACTTTATCCATAAAAGGCAATAAAGATTTAGCTTCTGACGAAAAATAGAATTTGCCATTTGAAATTGTATAGTAGAATGGTTTTATTCCAAATCTATCTCTTGCACAAAATAGGGTATCATTCTTATCATCCCATATAGAAAAAGAGAACATTCCTCTAAGCTTTTTTACACATTCAGATCCATATTTTGTATAAGAATTAAGTACAACTTCTGTATCTGATGTTGTTCTAAAATCAAAATCTGACTTTAATTCATTTCTTAATTCTATGTAGTTATAAACTTCACCATTGTATGTTATGCAATTAGATGTTTTTGTATCTAACATAGGTTGATGTCCAGTACTAAGATCTATTATTGTTAATCTTTGATGAGCAAAACCTAAAAAATCTTTATTATGTTTCCAAATGCCCTCACCATCAGGACCTCTATGTTTTTGTATCTTATTTATCGCTTCTAAACTTATTCCTAAATTAGGAATCATCTGAAAGGCAAGATCAAGAACTCCACCTATACCACACATACAATTAAAAAAACCTTAAAAAACAAAAGAAATAAACTTTATTTTATAAAACGAGAATAAGTAAAATACCCACATTTTATAAAACAAAGTTAATTCTATCACATATAAAAATACAACTTAATCTAATATTAACAATTGGTAATAAAGGTTAAAAAAAACATATATATCAAAATAAAATTGTATTACACATCAGGTTTCCATGTAGATTTAAATTTTTTGATGTTTTAATACATCCCTGCTCTCCAAAAGTGGCAGCACCAAGAAAAGGAATATTTTTTGTACTAATATTAAAAGATTCAACTACTTCATCAACTTTATCACCTAAAACACCAACACATCCTGCACAATAAATAAGAATACCGCCTTTTAGTTCTAAATCTTTTTTATGAGTTGCTCTTGAAACGGTTTGTTCTACTCTTTTTAATAATGCACCTTCAGAACCAAACATAAGTGTTATTTCATCACCTACATTGAAATCTGTAAAAAGTGAAATAGACTTTTCTTTTGGTGAAACTATATGAGGATGAGAAATAATATATTGCTGTAAATTACCAGAAGATGAAATCATTTTACCAAGAGGCTTTAAACTTGTTTTTCCTAGTACAACAGAATTTTCATTTTCTTTCAGTTCATCTTTTAGTAAACCATTAGTCCATTCTTGATAAACATCTGTAAAAGGTTTATTATCAACTTCATATATAGTTCTTCCTTCTGCTTTAGTTACTATTCCTGTATTTTTGGTTGGTAAATAACCACTTATAAAAGAGGAATAAAATTTAGGTGCATAATAACCGACTATTAAAAATCCTTCTTTTACTATTTGTTGATTTTTAAAAATTAACCAATTTCCAGATAAATCATTATCGGCTGCACTACCACCATAAATAGGTGTTTTTGCATCAAAAATGCTTTCTAATCCGTTTAAAATTGATTCTTCAAAACCTGGAGTAGGATGAAATAAAATAACATCAGGTAGTCTATTTGCAGAGTTTTTTAATTCTAATGCGGCTTCTTGTGCAACTTTAAAAGAGTTTTCTTTAGTACATTCTTTTATAATAGAGGTTGTTTCAATATTATCATTTTTTTCTCCTGCTAATAAAAAACATCCTGTTTTAAATCCATTAGGTGTAAAAACTCCATTAAAAGATGTTGTTCCAAATACATCTGCCTTTGGGACTTTTTTCTTTATATTATCTAAAACATTTTTATTTATACTATCAACTGTTGAGTAAACTAATACCCAATTAGAATTGTTTAAATTTTCATTTTTTTCGATAGAATCATATTCCAGATAAAACATAATAATCAATATTTCCTTTAATCAAAAAATATTATCAAACAGTAAAAATTATAAAGTAATAAAAAGATTATTAAATTAATTTATAGTTATACATTGTAATAATATATCTAAAAAAAAATAAGTCAAGATAGATTTTTTCTATTTTTTATATTTAAATTTAAAATTTTAATTGCTGATGTGCTAGAATTGTAATGTTTATTTTATTTTTTTGTAAAAATGGCACAAAGCAACCAACCTTTTAAAAGACCTAATCTTTCTGAAAATGAAGAG
>ERZ1292633.348-Hain-H41-02um-R1-348-length-57526-cov-57_pt1 | contig 57526 bp, 62 predicted proteins | sample MGYA00564406_ERZ1292633 | MGnify/ENA primary metagenome ERZ1292633 (study PRJEB36523, sample SAMEA6512639) | groundwater metagenome | collected 2019-01-08 | study: AquaDiva: Metagenomics assemblies of 32 groundwater samples | reverse complement strand
CGATCGTCCCGATGTTCACGTGGGGCTTTCGTCGCTCAAATTTCGCCTTCGCCATGATTCACTCCTTTTCTCAGAAAACACTCAAGGTTTTATCCGGTCGCCAAGAACCATCCTCATGGCTCCCGGTCGGGCCAAGCATGGTATGGAGCCCACGACGCGAATCGAACGCGTGACCTCGTCCTTACCAAGGACGTGCTCTGCCAACTGAGCTACGTGGGCCCTCAATTCACAGTCTTGATCCGCTCGCGCACCCTCTGTCCGCACCCATGGTCGAACACACTGGATTTGGAGCGGGCGATGGGATTTGAACCCACGACAGCCAGCTTGGAAGGCTGGAACTCTACCACTGAGCTACGCCCGCCCACGGTGAACCTACCAACACTCCAACGATCCGCCGGCGACAGGCTCCTCGCACAGGCCGGCACACCGTCGCATCGCAGTCATGATCATTACTCAACCAACCGCACGCCGATCCCTGACGTGCAATTCGGCCGGTCACGCTCAGTTTGGTGGGCAGGCAAGGATTCGAACCTTGGAAGCCATAAGGCAGCAGATTTACAGTCTGCCCCCTTTGTCCACTTGGGTACCTGCCCGCGAGGCACACGGTCCCAAACTCGAGCGAATATTATTTATTTCAAATAAATCCCGAACCAGAGCCACTTCATTCCCTGAAGAGAAGAATGAAAGTAAGCCCCACCATGCACAGCTCCCCAGCAAAACAACAGGGCTGGGGCGCTGATGAAATGAGGATTGACCTGGCTTCGAAAGCAGCCGATTTTATTTGCGACGCGTTCCATTGTCAAGGGGGTATGTTCTATGCAGGAACAAATCTACGATGCGGCAGGAGCCTCACAGGCTCCACGAGAGGCAGGAACAGCCCTCGCACGCTTCATTGCCTGGTCGGCCTGGCGAATCATGTCCGCCGAACTACCCAACACTTCCTTCATGAGTAACAAGAGTTCCTGGGCAGACAGGCGAAAGTCCGGCGCCAGAAATCGCTTGCGTGCCATCGCCTTTTCCCCTGGATCCTCCGGCTCGTAATATCCACTCAGGCTTGCATCCTGCTCCGCCTGACTGAGCCGGGCAATCCAAGCCGGAACGTTCAGCGACCGGCCGGATGATCGAAGCTCACGCGCTCCCTTCTTTTCCACTTCCAACTGGGTCCAGATCGCCCATCCCACAAACACCGCCCAGGTTTCATTCAACGCTTCCCACGACTCCGTCTCGCTGAGAAAGCGCTCCTCTTTCAAATCTTTCTTTTGGAGCACCGGCGTGATGAGGACCTGCTGATAGCGACACCGTTGTTGCTCGCGGGCGAACGCCATAAACGACGCCTGGGTGGCTGACGGCGCACGCTCCTGCTCGAGAAAATCCATGTAGGCATGAAACAATTCGTGATAGAGCGTTTCTAACTCCTTGTGCGTCAACCGCGCCAATGGACGCAGAGTCCTCCCCGCTGCATTCAAGGAGAGGGATCGATCCAACACCATTCGATGCTCAGCCGGGTGATACTCCGCGGCAAACGCGTGCAGATCCTCAAACTCAAACACCACAAACTGCGCTGGAATTTGCTCGAGGAAGCGAGTGGGAAGATGGAAGGCTTTCGCTTCCGCCACCAATGCGCCCCAGAGGCGCGAAGAGTCCGAAGATGGCGCGGCCGTCTCTGCACTGGCCTGGCCGAAGATGAGAAGTCCCAGCACCAGCCCCGCGGCCATCGTGGGCAGCACAGCTCGGAACCAACCGCTATAGACACGCACCGGACGCATGATGATCCTGAATCGTAGAATAGAGTACGGAAGCCCAAACAGAGTTATACGGTGGGAACGAGCGACCTAGACGTACCGGTCATGTTCGTGCCCCCACTCATGCCCATGGCCTTCTTCGACCAGAGCCAACGTTTCAAACAGACGGGGCGACACGTGATCCAGGAATCGCGATGGCTTGGATAACAACATGCCGGAACTCCGGTCATACACATTGATCGGATAGGTCAAGAACAGGTAGCGCTTAGCCCGAGTCACCGCGACATATAGTAAGCGCCGCTCCTCTTCCAACTCCTCATCGGTGTTGAACGAAAACACAGAGGGGAACTTCCCGTCGACGACCCATAACAAAAATACGCACTGCCACTCCAACCCCTTCGCCGAATGAATCGTCGACAGCACCACCTGCTCGTCGTCGCGCCCCGAAGGTTCCACACCCACCGCACTGCCATCCGGCGGGGCCAGCGCTAAATCAGCGAGGAACTCTGTCAGGCTGGGGTAACTCTCCGCGATGGTATGCAAATGATCCAGATCCCGGATCCGCTTGGGATAGTCGTCATGATGATCTTTCAGGATCGGCAGATAATACTCATACACTCGGTTCACCTGCTCGGTCGGGCTCAAATCGTCACTCTTCGTCAGGTTGTCGAGCACCAGCGCCAGCTCCTTCAATCCCTTGCCCGAGCGGCCGCTGCTCTCCCGCAACACCTGGTACGGATCGTTTACCCGCACCATGGCCGCCACCAGATCCTGCGCCTTCTTGGGACCGACCCCTTCGACCAGCATGAGCACGCGATGCCAACTGACCGCATCCTGAGGATTCACGACCACCCGCAAGTGGGCCAGGAGATCCTTGACATGGGCCGCCTCGATGAATTTGATCCCGCCCCGCTTCACAAACGGCAGCCCGCAACGCGACAGCTCGATTTCCAGATCGAAGGAGTGAAAGCTGGAGCGAAAGAGCACCGCAATCTCACTCAGCGAAACGCCTTCCTCGCGCAGTTCCAGGATTTTTTGGGCCACAAATCGAGACTGCGCATTCTCCCCGGCCGCCTCCACCAGCGCCGGCAAGGGCCCATCCAATTTGCGCGTGAACAGATGCTTCGTATATTTCTCGGGGGCTTCCTGAATGATTTCGTTGGCCAGGCTCAGAATCGGCTGGGTGCTGCGGTAATTTTCCTCCAGCTTGTAGATCTTGGCACCGGGGAACCAAGAGGGAAACTCCATGATGTTGCGGAACGTCGCGCCGCGGAACGCATAGATGGACTGTGAATCGTCACCCACGACCATGACATTGTCGTGCGTGGCCGCCAGCTTTCGAATGAGTTCCGCCTGCAGCCGATTCGTGTCCTGATACTCATCCACCAAGATGTAGCGGAATTGTTGCGAGATGGTCCGCCGGGTGGGTTCGTCCTTGGTCAACAAGTCCCGCAACAGCACCAGGAGATCGTCATAATCAAGCAACTGGCGCTGGCGCTTCGCAGCCTGATAGGCGCGCTGGAGCTTCCCCAGCGCCTCCAGATGGTCCGCAAAGTGGGAAAACTCGTCGAGGACAATCTCTTCCAATCCTCGCAACGTGTTCTCGCACTTGCTGTAAATCTCCGCAATGGTTCCCTTGCGAGGGAATCGCTTATCTTTTTCGTTCAGGCCCAATTGGGCGCGCAAGAGGGCGATCAGATCTTCGGCATCGCCGCGATCCATAATCGTAAAGCCCGGTTCGACCCCGAGGACTCGCCCGTGGCGCCGCAAGAGCATGTTGGCGACCGAATGGAAGGTGCCGCCACAGACTCGCTGGCTGCGCGATCCGATCAACGCGCCGACACGCGCCAGCATCTCCTCGGAAGACTTCCTCGTGAAGGTCAGCAGCAAAATGTGCGAGGGATCCACTCCGGAATCGATCAGATAGGCGACGCGATGCACGAGCGTCCGGGTCTTGCCGCTTCCCGCACCGGCAATGACAAGCGCAGGGCCATCGGCTGCCGTCACGGCCGCATACTGCTGCGCGTTCAACTCCTTGGCATAATCCAACGAGAACTTCCGGACATGGTCTTGATCCGGAGTCCGTTTCAGAATGTAGGGCTTACTCTCTCGGTCCATGTTGGCATCCGACTGGCAGTGAGGCTCATGACGGGAGCGGTCGCGCTGTATAACATACCACCGGAGACCTTGCAACGACACAGTTCGTGAGTCCCTTGCTCCGATCGCGTCCATCGAGATCAACACTTGGACCTTCAAATTGAGTTGTATATAATGCCGGACCAGCAGGGGACTTTTATGACCACCAACCCGTATTCATTCGCTCAGCAGATACAAACCGTCGCGGAACTTATGCTCGCAGTGGCAGGAGAGTCCGTTTCCGTCATCAAGCGCGCGGCCCCGGAACAGGCCCTGAAGCTGAAACACCAGGATGAGTGGGCTATTTATCTGGAATTCTTGCGCGTCATGTTCAACTTGACCGACCGTGTGTCGGCACTCCATATCCCGCTCAAGGAGCAACCGCAGTTCATGGACGAGTTGACCGACACGGTCATCGACCAACTCAAGAAAGCCCTGGAACCGGCCTTCGGTGCCGGCAGCGACCAGACGGAAATTGTGCTGACGATCGGAACAGCCGTGGCCGAAAGCCGACAGACCTATGAGCGCTACCGGTTTCTCGTCACGGAAGACAGCCCGGCCAAGAACGACCTGTACCGGGACTTCAGTGACCGCGTGGCCCGTGCAGTCGGAGCCCCGCGCAACCCGGGCGTGACCGCCGCGGCCACGCTCTGTGTCAGCGCTGTGATTCCAGCCCTCATCGGGATTTTCGAAGGGCAAGCGCCGCCCGTCGCTGCCGATGCGACAGCCAACCCGGCCACGGTTGGGGGAAGCAGCGCGCCTCGGGGAGCCACCGGCGCCGATATTAAGCTGGTGAGTGTCATGTCGAGCATCAACGGCGAGGAGGTCGAGACCCGATGGGGGCTCCATCCGCGTTTCCGCCAGGACCTGACGCAAGAGGAGGCGAAACAACTGACGACGACCATGAATCGAGTCGCCAAAATTCTCGGAGAGCGCTACGCCACCGTCGCCTTTTCTGACCAATGGGCATCCTGGCACAAAGCCGGACACGCCTGACGCAGCATTCAGGAAACGGGACCCCACGGTCCCCTTCCTCACCCATCGATCACATTCCACGGAGGCGTCGTGCAAGCACCCGACCACATACAACCCCCTCAAGATACGGTTCCCCAAAGCCTGCATCGACTCGGTGAACTGGCCCGCAATCTCTGGTGGAGTTGGAACCAACCGGCACGTCAGCTGTTTGAGTCCATCGACCCCACGCTCTGGTTTCTCACCCATCACAATCCGGTCCAATTGCTCTCCGGCGTGAAACCTGAACGTTTTGCCACCCTGGCCAGTGATCCGAATTTCGCCCGGCAGTATTCTGCCGTGTTGCGTGCCTTCGATGAATATCTGAGTACTAAGAACACCTGGGCGGCGACGGAGTTCCCCGCGCTCCAGAATTCCCCCATCGCCTATTTTTCGGCCGAGTTCGGACTCCACATTTCTATTCCAATCTATAGCGGCGGACTCGGCATTCTTGCCGGAGACCATTGCAAAGAAGCCAGCGACTTGGGCATTCCGCTCGTCGGCATCGGCTTCATGTACCCGCAAGGATATTTCAAGCAGCGTATCAACCCGGAAGGATGGCAGGAAGCCACCTACGCGCCCTTTAATCGACACGATTCACCGATTCACCAGGCCATGACGCCGACGGGGATCCCCTGCTCCATCAAGGTCGAGATCGGTCACCGCCAAGTCACGGTCCTCGTCTGGCAAGTACGCAACGGGCGGATGTCCCTCTATCTCATCGACACGGATGTGCCCGAAAACACCCCGGAAGATCGTGCCCTCTCCGCACGGCTCTACGGTGGAGACCAGGAGATCAGGCTCTGTCAGGAGTTTCTGCTCGGGATCGGCGGCGTGCGGATCTTGCGCGCCCTGGGCATCAATCCCGCAGTCTGGCATTGCAATGAAGGCCATTCGGCCTTCCTGACCCTAGAACGCATCCGGGAATTCGTCACCACCGGCCATAACCACGCCGAAGCAAGCGATCTAGTTCGACAAAGCACCGTCTTCACCACACACACCCCCGTTCCGGCCGGGCACGATATCTTTCCGTTTCACCTAATGGATCGCTACTTCAGCAACTATTGGGGCCAACTCGGACTCTCCAGAGAAGAATTCCTCCGCCTGGGTGAAACCCCTGAAAGCGAGGGCCACGGCTTCAACATGACAGCACTCGCGATGCGACTGTCGGCCCACGTCAACGGCGTAAGCCGCGAGCACGGGCGCGTCTCTCGACAAATGTGGCAACACTTGTGGCCTGGCCTGGCGCAGGATCTCGTCCCTATCCGCAGCCTCACCAACGGCATCCACGCGCCTACCTGGATCTCCCCGGAGTCGAGCTCCCTCTATGCCAAATATCTCAGCCCTGACTGGGCGGAACGGGTCGATGACCCCACCATTTGGCAACGGGTCACCGACCTGCCGGATGACGCTCTTTGGGCCGTTCGACAAACAACGCGACGCAAACTGATGCGGTTTATTCGCGAGCGCGCGCGGGACGGCTGGATTCGCGGCCATCTCCAGCCCATGCAAGCGATCGCCAGGGGAACGCTGCTGGACCCGGAAGCCCTCACGATCGGATTTGCCCGACGGTTCGCGACCTACAAACGCGCGACTCTGCTGTTCCGTGATCTCGATCGACTCAAACAATTGCTCCACAACCGATGGCGGCCTGTCCAGATCGTGTTTGCCGGCAAAGCGCACCCGGCCGATGAACCGGGCCGATACTTCATCCACGAGGTCCTGAGTTTTTGTAACGATCACAAACTCGGTGGGCATGTCGCCTTCCTCGAAGACTACGACATGCATATGGCAAAGTACCTGGTGCAAGGTGTCGATATCTGGCTGAACACTCCGAGAGCCCCACTCGAGGCGAGCGGGACCAGCGGCCAAAAGGCCGCGCTCAACGGCGTGATTAACCTCAGTGTCCTCGATGGTTGGTGGCAGGAGGGGTACAACGGCGCCAACGGATGGGGCATTCAACCCCTGCCTGAGGGATCGGACACCCAGGCACAGGACGCTCACGATGCGGAGCAATTGTTCCGGGTGTTGGAACAGGAGGTCGTCCCGCTGTTCTACCAACGCGACTTAGACGGGATTCCACGCGGGTGGCTCCAGATTGTCAAAGAGAGCATTAAAACCGTCGCCCCTCGCTTCTGCACCAAACGGATGGTCAAGGAATACATGAGGCAGCTGTATGCACCGGCCACCGCGCGCACCCCGAACAAGTGGTAGCGTGATCGGACCTGGGCCCAGTCTCCCGCGAGGCCGCCGATGCGCCACCTGGATACTTCCGGCTGGACTTGTGCTGCTCGCGTGGGCCGCCCCCTACCCGGCAACGGCAGCCCCACCATCTCCTAAGCCCGCCGTCACCCAACTCGAACGCCAGGCGATGACCCTTTACCAAGCGGCAGAATACAATCGCGTGCTGGAGCTACTCCAGCAGATACCCACTGGTCAACAACCAGCGTTGGAACTCCTACGTTATGGCATTCTGAGTCACCTCAAGCTTGGAAAGCCTGAAGAGGCCTGGAAGCTCTACACCACACTCGTTGCGAATAATCGTCCAGACGAACCAGCAGTACTGCGGGACATTGCACGAAGTTTTATTGTGACTCGTGTCCGTGATACTCAGGAACATATCCGCATTGCTGCCTATACGGCGCTGGCGGAAATGGGCGAAAGCGACACGTTACCGATCCTTGAAGACGGCCTGCTGGATTCATCGGCGCTCGTTCGCGCTCGCGCCGCCGAAGCCATTGGACGAGCCGGTCTGGCCGGACGCTCCTCGGCGCTCAAACGAGCGCTACGCGACGAGGCGCCCGGCGTTCGCATTGCGGCGATCAATGCCCTCAGTGATGCCAAAGTCGCCGGCATAACGGATCAACTCACCGAAATCGCCCGCGTCGATGAGGGCCCGGAATCCATTTTTGCCTTCGCGGGATTGTACAAACTCGGGCGAACGGACGTCCTGACCGACATCTCCAATGCCGTCACGCTCCCCGACCCTGAGGTCCGTATGGCAGCACTGGGTATGCTCGGACGATTGCGCCGACCTGCCAGCCTGTCGATCTTGAGCCAAGCCGTCTACGATCCCCATCCAGCAGTCCGTGCCTTCGCAGCGGGGGCTCTAGGAGAATTCGGTAGCACCGACGGGATCGCTCCACTGACACACGCTCTGAGTGATGAGAATCCGCGCGTCCGTAGTGTCGCCGCTTCCAGTCTCGGCCGACTTGGCGCCACTGAAACTCGTAGCGTTGTCCAACCACTATTGCGAGACCCCGATGAGCATGTCCGTATCAGCGCCGTCGAGGCTCTCCTCAGACTGGGTGATGCCAGCGCAGTTCTGAATGCCGCAGACCTCGCCCGACATCCTGATCCTTCAGTACGTGGCGGTGCTGCGCATGCCCTGGCGGCCGCAACCACTTCCAATGCCCTGGCCGTGCTTGAACGCTTACTTCGAGACCAGCAGCCACTTCCACGACTTATGGCCGCACGGGCGCTGGGCAAACTACAACTGAAATCCCTCATCTCCCCTCTAAAAACCGGTCTCCAAGATTCGGATCCCACGGTTCGCATTGCTTCCGCAGGTAGCCTCATTCACGTGTTGTCTCGAAAAGATAAACAAGGGAGCGCCCGCTAGGGGCTGAGAATCAGCATGCTCAGATTTATAGGGCTATTGATGCTACTAGCCCTCTCGTTCGGATTCGGATACCTCTGGGGGAAACAGCCGACGAATAATCTTGAGCAAACGGTGCGGGATTTCTCACGGAATGTCGTGGACACCACCCTGGGAATAGAACGGAATCTGCATCGCCGCCAAAGCCTGGTCGACGCAAAATCCAAAGTGGTGCAAGCGAAGGTCGAACTTTACAACAAAAATACAACTGATGCGGCAAAGGAGCTGGCAGAGGCTATCGACACACTCGAACTAGCCACGCGTGGGGGCAAACAAGTAGATCCTAACGCTCAGGTCAAAGAGCTGGCAGGAAAAATCAGAGAACTTCGCCTGGAACTATCCTTGGGGAAGAAAGTATCTGCCACGAAGTTAGACGACATCCAAAAGGAACTAGACCTTCTGCTCCGCAAGTGACGCGGGCGCTAAACAGCGGCCGGTTGCTTCTTCCACTTTGCAAGAATGCGCTCGACTCGCATCTTGACCACCATATCACTGTCTTTCAGCAACGGCTTGATCGCTTCGCGACCACGCTCATCACCGATAGCTTCAAGTGCCGCGGCAGCTGTCAGCCGAGTGAACCAGTCCTTATTCTGCAACATTTCAATCAGCGGATCGATGGCTTCGGAAGACTTAATCCGCCCCAACGCAATCACCGCTTGCTTCCGCACTAACTCTTCTTTGTCTTTCAACGCCTTGATCAGACCAGGCAGAGCCGGCTCACCAAGATTAACCAAGGCATCGGTGGCATCCTCCATGAACTCATCATTTCGGAGCTGTTGCATCAGAGGCTCGAGCACCCGTTCATCACGAATTTTCCCCAGAGCCATGATTGCGGACTTCCGCACATCCCAATCTCTGAGCAACTTAAGCAACACCTCGACGGCAGGAGAACCGATCTGCCCGATCCCCTCAATCGCAACTTCCCGCACCTGCCAGTCACCATCGCGAAGAGCCGCAGCGAGCGGTTCGACGCAACGCTCATCGCCCATTTCCCCCAGCGTGATTGCGGCTTCCCGCCTAACCACCCAATCAGGGTCTTTGAGAAGATCGATTTGAATATCGATCTCGTCCTTGACCTGCTCCTCCTCAAGAACCACTTCCTGCAATGGATCAGTGAGGTCCTGGGCCCCTGCCGAAGATTCCAAGGACGCGGCCAGTTGATCCGAGACCTGATCTGTCAAAGTCTCATCCTCAACCTGACTAATGGGGGAAACAGCCTGGGCCTGTTCTTCTTTTTCACCAGTGTGTTCCATATCAATGTTCCTTGTTCCGCAGAGGGGTAGGCGTGGCGCTCAAATCCGTCAATCCCGCAACCGCTTAGGACTTCGCTTCAGTCTGATTTCCAGCCGCATGTTTTTTTCTCAATGCAAGCGCACGCCGCTTGCGCTGCACTCGCTTGAGCCGTTTGTGTAAAGAGCGGGCAGCCGGATCACCTGAAAGGTTTGCTTCTTTTGTTACTCGTACCGCAACTTTTTTCTTGAGTCGGACCTCGTCTGATTCACCAACTGGTTTCTTTGCCATTCAGCTTTCAACCTCCAACAATTAAGATCAACAAACATAAGGAATGACGGCGCAATCAGGCTTCACTCCAGAGGAGGCAGTCTAATCAAGTACGGGCGGAAGTGTCAACTAACGGAGGACCGCTCACTTAGGATAGGATGAGGACGGGGACGGTATTGTGAGCCGTGTGGTCGGCTGCCAACATACTGCCGATACGGCGCTCTCGCCTCACATAGAGCGCTTCTTGTGGCATCATTCTTACAGGAACGGCAGGTCGTTCAACTCCCTCCTCCGGGCGACGATGTTGCCTCACTGCGCGCGTATCCACATTCAATAATATACCGGCCACAGCAGGAATCTTCGTCGGGGGAATCTGCGCGACCGGACGATGATCTCCAATCACCTCAATCTGCACCGCCGTGGTACCGGCTTCAACCATGCCTAACTCGCGAGCCGCCGCATGCGAAAGATCCAGCATGCGCCCTGCAACGTAAGGCCCCCGATCGTTGATTCGAACTTGAACGGTTTTCCCATTGGTCAAATTGATCACACGAACCACACTACCTAACGGCAATTTACGATGAGCAGCTGTATAGGCAGTCATATCGAAGACCTCGCCATTGGCTGCGAGTTTTCCATGAAACTCCTTCCCGTACCACGAGGCTACACCCCGATCTTTAATGCCGAGGTCTAATGTGAGTTCGCCTTTCGGCAATGCGGAACAACCACTCAGGAACAAACAGCCAGCCAGAGGAATCACAGCGTAACCGGCCTTACGACGAAAAGGGTTCCGGGAGTTCATGTCCATAGAGGCACCTCATGTGAAAGCCTACAGCTCACCGCCTGTCAGACAACTCTCCTACTCAGTGAGGTTAGGCTACGCAAGATTGCCCTTGGCGACAATACCGTCTGGGTAGCAACGCCCCCTACAGATGGGCAGACAATTCAACGCTCAACGAAGAAGAAGTCTATGATTTTGCTGAACAGAGCCGAACGACGGAATAAATAAATTTCTTCCGCTCACTGATACGCAGGATGCCTCTACGCTTGGAACTGCTGCTAGTGCAAGAGTGAACACAAGCCCAAATTATCGGGCCCTCGGATCAACCATATAAAATCAGGCCAGCCCGACAGTTCGATTTCCCACTGGCAACTCGATCTAACGAAATCGAATAGCCCGGTCTTCGAATTTGGTGTTTACTACGAACCGCTCGAAATTCTTCTCCAACACTTCTGACAGAATACTTTCCCCATCCTGCGGCTCGAACCACAACACATTGTCATGGCTACCTGAATGAGCGTCGGTTCGTACGAGTGAGCTGTTGTCTTCTCGGTTGCTCGCCTGAATGACCAGCTTGGCTCGGGCTTCGATATCGGTGAGAAATACCCCACGCCGGGCATCGACCGCCAATTCGAGAATCTTCCCGGAAACCACAACATCGGGACCGGCTTCTGATGCTACGGGAGCAGTCTTGGCATACTGCGCTTGCCATCCCTTGCGCTTGAGATAATCGGCAAAAGCCTGGGCGGTTTCCTCGCCAGCACTCCCGCTCGACACGTTAAAGTATGTGTCGCCTCCCCACATCGAACTCCGACTCCCAACCTTGGTTCGATCGGGCCGCCCATCTTCAAACGGAATGACCATCACTCGAGGCCCCGCCATAGGCTTCACCACCTGAACCGCACTGGTGGCATCCGTTTGCATTTTGGGGGTCAGGTTCATCGGAATAATGTCGCCTTTTCCGGAGCAGCCCAACAGGAGCAGCAACCCGACGGCCACCGGCGCAGATATCCCCCGCACCACATGCTGTCGAATCATAAAATCTCTCTACCTCCTTGTGAGTAACACATCCATAACTGGTGCCCAATCATTGTCTAATTGCGGTGGAGCATAATTGATCGAACGGCGAGGCCGTCACGAGTTTTGACATACTTCAGCGTCACTTTGTCTCCCGCATGAATGTGATCGAGTCCGATCCGCTTTTTCCCGCGCACGATGGTGGCACCCTGCTTGAGCACCGCACCGACCACCGTGTCTTCATTTGCTCCGTGCTGCCCCCTGACCACGATGACCGGAGGGTCATCTGCTAGGTTGACGGCTTCAACCGTCCCTTTGATCTCGTACACCGTGTTACTGGCAGCATAGACCGAGGTCAGAAAACTTCCGAGGCCGGCAAGGGCGACACAGAGTGCGGCGCCGATCACTAACACACCGAGCAAGCTCGGTCTCGGCTGATTGATATCACTCCTCATCCCAGACGAACCTCTTTCCATTCATTGTGCGAAGCAACTTGATGGATAAAGTCGCGGAACTTTAGCAGTTACACATCACGCTGTAAAGACGAACGAGGTCTTTTCCTGCTGCTCAGAAGACTTGGGGCACATCCTTCTCTTGACTGCATCGAAGGCGGTCGGTAATATCCAGTTCGATTTGCCACACCACGTGCCGTATCAACGAACAGCAGGAATCACACCCATCCAGCCGTCTCTCTCGACTGCATGATCGAAGTTCGCAACATCACAAAACGGTATGGCAACCTGACGGCGATCGACCGCGTCACCTTTCGTGTCGACAAAGGTGAGGTGCTGGCATTCCTCGGCCCGAATGGGGCTGGAAAAACCACGACCATGCGGATCCTGACCTCATTCATTCCGGCAACGGAAGGGACAGCGCAGGTCGCAGGGTTCGATTGTGCAGAGCAACCGGATGAGGTGAAAAAGCGAATCGGCTATTTACCCGAGACGCCGCCGGTGTATCAAGAACTCACTGTCTCCGAATACCTTGCCTTCGTTGGACAACTCCGCGGACTCAGTGGCAAAGAGCTGACGGCCGGCATGGACCGTGTCATGGAACGGCTTTCCTTAGGATCTGTCCGCCAGCGTCTCATCGCCAATCTGTCACGCGGGTATCGCCAGCGAGTCGGCCTGGCCCAAGCGCTGATTCACGATCCCCCGGTTCTGATCCTGGACGAACCCACGGTAGGTCTCGACCCAAAACAAATTATCGAAATTAGAGAATTGATCAAGAGCCTGACTGGCTCTCACTCAGTGATTTTGAGCACACACATTCTCCCTGAAGCCACCGCCGTCTGTCAGCGCGTCGTAATTATCAATGGCGGCCGGATTGTGGCCGAAGACACGCCGGACCAACTGTCCGCCCGGCTCCGGCGATCGGAAAAGATCAGCGTGACCCTCAGAACTCCTCCGGCGGATGTCCTCAAACGCTTTCTCGACGTCGCCGGGGTCGAGCATGTGCTGGCGACATCCGAGCCCCACACAGTTCTCATCGAGTGCGCCCTGGGAAGAGATATCCGGGAAGAAGTCGCACGCTTTGTTGTGGGACAGGATTGGGGATTGCTTGAAATGAAACCGGTCTCCATGACCCTGGAAGACGTCTTCCTCAAATTGACTCAGCGGGAAGACAGTCTGCCGAAACCGAACGACGGGACGGAAAGCGAACGACTCTAACCCGATGCCACCTGTTCAAGCCATTATCGCCAAGGAACTACGCTCGTACTTCGTCTCCCCGATCGTCTACGTCGTGGGCGGAGTGTTCCTGCTGACCTTCGGTTTCCTGGCCTATCTCTATATTGTCTTTACCGGCGCCCAGGCCATTCAGTTGATGCAGATGCAGGGCGGCACCGCGCAGATCAATCTGAACGATCTGGTCTTCCGCAATCTCTTTGCCAGCATGCGCTTCGTGTTGCTATTGATCCTCCCCATTCTCACCATGCGACTCCTGGCCGAGGAACGAAAACTGCGGACCTTCGAATTTTTAATGACCGCTCCGGTGCGGGTGAGCGAGATTATCGTCGGCAAATTCATCAGTGTGTACCTGGTCTTTATCGGGATGCTCCTCCTGACCACCTTGGTCCCGCTCACACTGGCTCTCTTCAGCGATTTCGATTGGTATCCCGTCCTGACGGGTTACCTCGGTATGGCGCTCCTCGGTGGGTTTTTCCTGGCTGTCGGCCTCTTTGCCTCATCCATCACAGAGAATCAAATCGTGGCCGCCTTTACCAGCTTCGGCCTGCTCTTGATGTGTTGGCTGTTGGCTGGCCTCGGCTCGCTGTTAGGTGACACGCCGGCCGGCCACGTGGTCTCCTACCTCTCGTTCATGGAACACTTCGATCATTTGGTCCGTGGACTGGTCGACACGAAGGATCTGGTCTATTACGTCAGTGGCACCGTTTTAATGCTATTCCTCGCGCACCGCGTAGTGGATTCGTCACGATGGAAATGACACGACGCCCCCTTCCCATCGGCGCCATCGGAACCGGGCTGGCCATTGCCGGAGTGATCGCCTATACCCTCGTGCCCGACAAACTGTGGCTCGTGACTCTGCTGGAAGGACTGGCCCTCGTCTCCCTCATTTGGGCCTTTGCCATCCACTTCGAGCGCCTCAAGACCTTTTCCTCTCAACGATCGACCCGCATGGGTGCCAACAGTGCGCTCATGGTGGCCCTGTTTGTGGCCATTCTCACTATCGTCAACTTTCTCGCAGCGCGGCATTCGATCCGCTGGGACTTCTCCGAGAATCAGAACTACACGCTCGCGCCGGAAACGTACCGCGTCCTTCGCAACCTCACCCGGGATATCAGTATCACGGTGTTCACGCGGGAAAAGGACCCCGGGTACCAGGCCTATAAAGAACGCTTCGACAGTTATCGGCAGGCCAGTTCCAAGCTGACCGTCCAATTCATCGACCCCGAGCGTCAGCCGAAAGTCGCACAAAACTATGGCATCACTAGAACCGATATCGCGATCTTTGAAAGCGGCCCGCAATCAGTTCGCATCACGTCTCCGGCTGAGGTGGAAATTACCGGAGCGCTCGTGCGGGTGTCCAAAGACACCAAGAAACGGGTTGTATTCCTGGAAGGGCACGGCGAACGAAGCCTGGACGACACAGATCGCGGCGGGCTGGCACTGACGAAAGAAGTGCTGCAGAAGCAGGGGTATGACATCGGCACCGTCACGCTGCTTCAGGAATCCACGGTGCCGGACAACACCGATGTCCTGATCATTGCAGGCCCGCGACGAGCGGTCACCAAAGAAGAGAAGGAGCGCATCCAGGCCTACGTCGCCAAGGGGGGACACCTCCTTGTGATGGTCGATCCCGACACGCAATCCAACATGGACGACCTGCTGAAAGTCTGGGGGCTCGAACTGGGGCCAGGCGTCCTGGTCGATCTGCAAGACCGACTGGCGCAGGGTGACCTGACCGCCCTCTTAGTCCGCACCTTTACCGATCATGAAATTACCCATGAATTGACGGCGGCCGTGCTGTTTCCCCTCGCTCGCCATCTCACGTTCCAGGAAGAGCAAGGAAAAGATTGGGACTATGTTCCCCTCGCACGCACCTCGCCGCGCAGTTGGGCCGAAACCGATATGAAAGGGCGCGTCGTCAGCTACACCGAAAAGGAAGACGTGCAGGGCCCTCTCGCGCTCGCTGTAGCCTTGACCCCCAAGCAAGCGCCCGAGGAAGGTAAGCCGCGCCCCGCCGTAGTGGTCGTCGGGAACTCTGCGTTTGCCAGCAACGGATTTATCAACTTCGTCGGCAACAGCGATTTCTTTCAACGCACGGTGGGATGGCTCTCGGAAGAACGGGATCTCATTTCGCTCACCCCCAAAGACCCCGCCGTTCGACCCTTTACCCCCAACCCACTCCAGGAACGCATTCTGCTCTATGTCCAAGTGATTCTGCTCCCGGCGATGACCGTCCTCTGCGGCCTCCTGGTGTGGCGGAAGCGGCGTCGTTTGTAAGACCATGGCGCGCTACTGGCCGACGCTCATACTCGCAGGCGTATTAACAGGACTTGGACTGTACCTCTATCTCGTCGAACTCCCCGACCAGCGTACCGAAGTGGCAGCCGCCACCCAGGCCAAACAAATTCTGCCGTTCACCGAGGCGCAGATCACCTCGCTGACGGTTCGCAGCCAATCCGGCGAGGTGGTATTGACTCACACACCCGGCCAACCCTGGACCATTACCGCACCCCTTCAAACCGACGCCGACCAGCGGCAGGTGCAGGCCTTGATCCGCGCGTTAGTCATGGGCAAGGTCTCGCGCCTCGTCGAAATGCATCCGGCCTCGCTGACTCCGTTCGGCCTCGACCACCCCTCAACAGTCGTCACCCTGACCGCAGGAGACAAGCAGGAAACGCTCTCGATCGGCGATGCCGGCCCCCTGTCCTCCACCCTCTATGTCCTGAGAACGTCCGACGAGGCCGTGCTCTTGACGGATCTGGCCCCTAAAGACTTTCTGAACAGAACCCTGCTCTCATTACGCCGCAAGGAATTGTTGCAGGTCAATCAACAGGAGACGGAGCGACTGCGCCTCACCTATCCCACAACAGAAATCGTGCTTTACGCGTTGGACGAAAAGCCGAAAAAGAAATGGAAAATCCGCTATCCCATTGAAGCTGAGGGGGACCGCACCGAGATCCTAGCCCTCCTCTTCCGCTTGGAAGATCTTAAAGCACTCTCGATCGTCGATCAGGGACCTGAGCGGGAAAAGCTCGCACCCATGCTGACCAAACCCAAAATAAAAGTCACCTTGAGTGCGGCCGGGGTGGACCACGTGGTCCGCCTCTATCAGCCCGCCCCGGCCACTGGAGAAGCCTATGCCCAAACCACCCCGGACGGCCCGATTTACAAAGTCAGCCCCTCGGCGATCAAGGACCTGACCAAAGACCTCTTTACCCTCCAGGATAAGCGACTGCTCGGAGTGGATACCGGCGACATCGCCATGCTCTCGATCAAGACACGTGAAGAGCAGTACGTGCTCATTCATGACCGTAACGAATGGATCCTCGAGGATCAGCCGACAGAGAAGCTTCGCCAGGATGTTGCAGACCTGCTCGTGAGCCGTATCGTCAATCTGCCCGCGGAAGAACGTGTCCTGAAACAAGCCGGCCCGCTGGCGCCTTACGGCCTCGTGGCTCCCGTAGCTGAATTCGTCGCCACCGGGAAAGACGGGCGCGTCGCCGGACGCCTCGCGATGGGCAATCAAGTCGGCGGACTCGTGTATGCCATCGGCCATCGAATTCCAGGGATATTCCAGGTACGGCCCGACCTGCTGAAACAAATTCCTTCCCGACTCGCACTCCTGGGCCAGGGTCCTGTGTCACCCCCCTAAACGACCTTCCGGAGGTGTTTCCAGATAGAGAAGGTTTATGCTACTGTGCGCCCATCGCTCTTGATCAAGGAGGATCCTTCAATGACGTACTCGCGTTCTCACGGTGCTGTAGTTCTGTCCTTATCACTGTTGTTACTCAGTGCCTGTGCTACCGAAGAGACCATGACCGGAGGCGCATCGACGTCCTCATCGAGCGCTGCCATGAAAGCCTCCGCGCAGGCCTATGACTCACTGCAATCCTGCCTGGCACGCATCCAATCCGGCGGCACAGCGGGCACACGCCAGCTCGCGGAAGAAGGCTGTCAGAGAGATGAGGCGCTTCGCCAATCCATCGCCGGCAATGCCACCGCAAAGAGCGGAAACCGGGCGGCGGCCGGCGCTGCAGGTGATAGCCTTGACGCCTGCATGGCACGCATTCCAAAAGACGGCTCAGTCGGGCAACGGATGCTGGCCGAAGAGAGCTGCAAGCGCGATCAAGCCAATCAACGCTAGCACCGCATCACTGCTCGAGATCGACGTACCTCCGAAGGCGGCAGCGACCCCTTCGGAGGCGCGTCACTTTGGGTGGACAATCCTCCTCGCTTTCAGTATCGTATCCCTACGCCCCCGTAGCTCAGTTGGATAGAGCAGCGGTTTCCTAAACCGCGGGTCGCACGTTCAATTCGTGTCGGGGGCACCATCCAACCTCGGGCTGCAATGGCCCGTCATTCGCTTGCACCGCAATTGTCTCTGCTGTCTCGCAGGCTCCAGGTCATGGCTCGATCGATCACCCTCCTGATCTCGTCGCACCTACCGCCTTGCCTGAAATGACCTCCATCGAGGGTTCTGATTTCGCCCCCTTTTTCTTCAGTAACTCCCGTAAAGGCCGGCACGTTGATGTCTCTCAAAATGAGAAGCGCGTATCCGACCGGCGTCTCCCTTTCGTACAGCTACCCTTAGGCCTTCCGGCTCAGCGCAAAATGTTCTCATTGCACAGTTCTCTCCATCGATTATTGCCTTGCATCCGCTTGATTTCTTGGGGATGCGCTCAGTCAGTTATAGGAATCAATGTGTTAGGGTAGACGCACAGCACGGTACCGAGCTTGCAGTGGGCACTCCACATAACAAAGGAGTCCCATCATGATTGAGTTCCCGTTGATCCTCATCGGTTATGCGCTTCTTCCCCTCATTGCCGTTCAGCTCATGATCATGGCTGACCGCCCGAAGAAGACCGGCGAACAGAACGCCTTCCCGCAGGTCGAGATCCTGTGAGACTGCGGCGGTTCTGACAGCCATGAGCAGGACCGCCGCCTTTCCGGGCACATTCCGCATTCCTGCCGCCTGCCTCGGCACTCGTCCCAACCGCTCTAGCTCCTCGACCGGTTCACCGAACGAACCCTCGGCAATTCGCATACGTAGGTGAGGGTAGAGGAGCCCGCCCTGCGTCGAGTGCGGAGTCCGCTCGACGAATAGAGCAGACATAGGTAGAATTGTTCATGTATAATGCCGTCATCCGAACGGTCTCTTGATTACAATCCTGGGCTTCCGACGCACTCGCAGCACATGCTCTTCCAAAGAGACCAATGAAACCGGCGAATCTGTTCATCTGCCTATCGCTCTTCTTGGCAACAGCGGGTTGCCACGGATACGCGTTCATCGAAACCCCGACGACGGATGGCTTCCACTCCAAACTCCCGTCCCCCTACACCAGGGCAGTCGTCTGGGGTGGACGTCCGGACACGGTTCAGAGTGCGAGCACATGGTTGCTCAAAAAAGGCATTCTCGTCGTGGACCATACGAAGGTGTTGCAGGCGGCGGCCGACCAGAAGGTAAGCCTCACGGGCTACCAGTATCTGGAAACGGATGTGCTGCGAATGGCCAAACTCGTCGGCGCTCGGCTGGTGGTGTTCAGCAATGCCGAGGTGGGATCCTGGGAGGCCTTGGATTGGAGCAGCGGCTTTCCTCACAGCCAGCGGGTCTATTCAGCCACCGTTGCCCTCAGAGCCGTGGATGTGAATACCGGCGAAATCGAATGGAGCGGCAAGGCTCAGTCGACCGAACGCTTCAGCAATATCGAGGAAGGGGTCAGCCTCCTCACCTGTCATGCCCTCGCAACGGCCTGGGGTCTGCGCAATCCTGGCGCTGTCGCGCCGGAGAACGTTTGCCCGCCGGGGTCCGGCCTCATGAGCACCGAAGTGAGCCCGCCGAAGGCCCACGCCGCCCCCGCCTCGTCGGGCAGGGAAAATTTGACTCCCTCCATGAACTACTAGCTATTGCCCCGCCGCCCTGGCTCGACAATCCAGCCCGCGGACATAATTAACGATCTCTGGCTGACAATCCCCCGACGTGCAAAATCGCTCTTTTGTCGTATTTTTTGCCCCGCGCGATATACTGCAAGAGTGCCGTTCCCCAATGTCCTTGCTCCAGCCGCGCATATGGCTCGCTACCTTCTCCTCACACTACTGAGTCTTGTGGTGACCTCCACAGCACATGCTGTGGAGAATCGTCCGTTTTGGACCGAGCAAGCGCTCTTTCATTTCGGGGATGATGTGTTTTTCACAGGACGGGCTTCATGCGCCCCTAACGTGGAAGACGGGCGCCAGCGCGCATACGTTGCCGCTGTCCAAGAAGTCAAAAATTTTACTCGCGCTCAGGAAGTCGGCGGATTTCCCATCGATACCCAGATGATTTTCGAAGACCTGCATCCGGCTGACTGCGCGCAGGGGCTTATCACGGTGTGGCGATTGCTGCGCGTGCCGCGCACCGCCCTGGAATCACTCAACAGACAGAGCAGTCCCGGGACACAGAGAGACATTTCGCCGATTCAGGCGCAGATCACGGCGATCCGGAATCTCACGCCACGGGTGGGCATGTTGCGTGACGAGATCTGGAATCGATACGGTCTGCCTCGCTCCATTTGGGCGCGCCCGGAGCAGGGTGAACTGATCTGGGACTACTCCCACTTCGGCCTGATCATTGTATTCAATCAGGACGATGTGTTGACCCGCTGGCGATTGAACGGACCCCACCCTCGCTCGAGTGAGGACGAAGCGATCACACTACGCCGGGACCATCCGACCGGCAAAGATCTTCCCGCCATCGACCTCACCGTTCGACTTCAGCAACTCGAAGGACAACAAGACCTCGACCGGCGGCGCCAGGCCCAGCGCTATTGCACCATCCGTTTCGCGGAGGTCCCTGAATCCCTACGCCCCAAACGTGGCAGTTGCGAGCAACGCGAATACGAACGACTGAAGGAGCAACACCCTCCATTCTGAGGCCTCGGGATACAGACACCGAACAGAGGAGTCCACCATGGCCCCCGGCGAAAAACAGCCCTCGACGATCTTAATAGTCGACGACGACCCCAGCGCCCTTCTTGTCAGTACCAAACCCTTGCGGGATGCCGGCTACACAGTACTCCAGGCACCGGGCAGTGCTGAAGCGCTCAGACTCTATGCAGAACACCCCGGCCCGATTCACCTCGTGCTCGCCGATGTCTTTCTGCCCCCACCGGGCTTTCAACTTTCCGTCGCCAAGAACCCCTATCCCCGCGTGAACGGTCTCGACATGGTTGAGCGGCTCCTGCAAGACAAGCGCGAGATCCGCGTCCTGCTCATGTCCAGCAGCCCGGGTTCTGAGTTACAGAATCGCGGCCTCGCGCGAGCGGGACTACCCTTTCTCAAGAAACCCTTTACAAGCGAAACGCTGTTGTCGCTGGTCCGAGAGGTCTTAGCCGGCCCTCCCGCCACTCCCGATCAGAAAAACGCGACGCGGCCCGGCAACGGCGATGTCGAGTGGGTTGACTAACCGCCCGCGCACCCGTCCCCGCGCCTCCCGACTCACGGGAAGAAGCAGGGATTTCTTGCCAGACATCACCCGCTTGGATAGACTTTTCTCAACAGAGGGACAGCACGCATGGCACGAACGAAAGCAAGCGAACCGCAACGATCCCGGTCGAAACAGCACGCCGTCGAAGAACTCAACCGCGGCATCACCACGTTGCGTGAACTAAGCACACAAATCGATGACCTGAGCAGAGATGGCTTCCCCTATCGTGACGCAGTCCGCGCCAGAACCGAACTGTCCTTTCGCGAAACGATCCGGCGATTGTTCGGTGAAAAGTCACCGGAATACCAGGCACACAAGAATCACAAACTCCGAATCGGCAATCGCACGGAGTCTGCACAGAGCACCACGCTGCTCAAAGAATTGATCGTCGCGCTGGAGAATCAGAAGGCTGAGCTTTTGGGCCTCACACCAGCCGAAACCGCGCCCCCTCCACCGGCAGCCCTTGATCGCCCCACGCTGACGGCAGTTCCTCCGAGTCAACCCACTGTTCCAGTCGCGCCACCCCAGGCTCCGAGCACCGCCCCCCCCGCAACCGTCAGTATGACCAACGCTCCGGCAACCGTCTCCGTAGCGACGACGAGCGTCAGCCACCCCGCTCAGCCCATCGCTCCGATCGTTACGACAACACCCCTCTCGACCACTTCCGCCTCCCCACCGGTCACCCCAGGGACCGCCTCACAACCGATTCGCGATACATCGATACAACGCCTGCCCCCGCTGCACTCCGTAACATCTGAAGCCCCCGGGATCCCGGCTGAGAAAACTGCGCCGGCATCCCTGCCCGCTTCACCGTCACTGCCCACAGAACCTGTTGTTGCCGCGCCATCTACGAATAGCGCAACGCCCTCGGAGCAGACCGTGCGCGGCGAGGCCGCCCCAACACCACTACCGACAATGGCGCCGGCGCGGGCCACTATTCCATCGGGAACCATTCCCCCCATTCCACGAATGAATCCCGCCCCGGCACCTGTGCCGGCTGCCCCTATCGAGCCCCCTCCGACACTTCAGCAGGACTCCAAGCCAACAGACATCCCGGCACAAAAACCGGCTCCAGCCCCCGTCGCGGTGATTCCGGCACGCCAAGCCACAACCGAGATAACAGTAGAAAAACAAGCGCGCGACCCTCGACCACCCGCTCCCCAAGTTCGAACCGAGGTATCGCTCCCACCAGCAATGCCCGCGCTCGCATCAGTCCCCGAGTCCAAGCCGGAACCGCCGCTCATATCTCCCGTCAAACCGCCAGACACACCAACGGTACTCACAACGCCGCGGGCTACGAATATGAACCATCCTCAATCGGAGGGCGCAACGCTCGACACACTCCGCCGAATGTGTGCGCGCTTCCACCTGGTCGCTCGACAACTGCGGCTGCGAAAAGAATACCGGCCTACACTGGAGATCACGGACGAGTACGATCTGCAGGACCTGTTTTACGCACTTCTCCGGTTACAATTCGATGAGGTGGGCACGGAAGAATGGACCCCGCCCTATGCCAACGGTGCTCGCCGGACGAGTTATCTCCTCGACTGGGAAAAAACGGTGGTGGTGGTCAAACAGACCCGCTCAGGATTGACGAGCAGAGACATCGCCGAGCAGATCGCCACAGACAAAGCCCATTACTCCGGGCGTCCGAACGGAGCCACGTTGTTGTGCTTCATCTACGATCCTGACGGGCGAGTGGGCAACCCCCGAGGGTTAGAAGCAGATCTTTCGACAGTCGGGGACACGTACAGAGTAGAAGTCATCGTGGCTCCCAAGTAACACCGCGCGACGCCGGCTATCCTGCCCGAGCCGGGTGCGTTCTGTTGACTTCATCCGGAGCAATCCGCTAGGTTTCGATTCGTTGGCAGGCGTTGACGCCCCACCACCTCACGGGAGATTCACTACATGCCGGACCGAGCCTACGTATTGATCAACGTGCATCCCGGCCACACCGCTGATGTCGTCAAAGCCCTTGGGGATATTAAGGAAATCAAACAAATCGACCCCTGTTGGGGAAAGCCCGACATCTTCACCATCGTTGAAATTCCCCATCAGGACGCACTGACCCAACTCGTGCTCGCGAAAATTCACGCCATCCCCGGTGTCGATCAAACCGATACGCACATGGTCTATCGCCTTCAGGAGGGCAAGCCAAAATGAGAACTCGTGTCTCTGGCATCGCGGCGTTCGTGCTCGTCTCGGCGCTCGCCGGATGTGCGGGCGGCCCACCCGCCCCGGAGCCCGATGTGATGGAGGTGATACTTCCGGTTCCTGCCGAACAGGTGAAAACGGCACTGTCCGATGTCCTGACCCAAGGGGGCTACACAGTCGACCAGGATGACGCCGGGAATCTCACGACCGGCATGCGCACAGAGATCAGAAGCCCGTGGAACGGCCTCTTGCGCTGGAGGTTCGGCGTGGGCAAGAGTCGAGTGGAGGCCCGTGTCATTCCGCAAGACGACAGCAGCACCCGATTACGGCTGCAAGTGTTCCATCGCGGGAAAAACGGGATCTTCGATTCGTGGGAAGATGCGGAAACGCCGCTGCCACAGAGCGCGGCAAATGAAATTCGCCTGCTCAAGAACGCGCTTCGATTGTTGTAGGATCGTCTTACTTCTCCTCGGCCTCATCGCCGAAATCCAATCCGAATCGCTCCGCCATCCGATATAACGTCCGCCGATCGATCCCCAGAATCTTCGCCGCCTTGACCTTGTTTCCCCGCGTTTCTTTGAGTACACGCGCCAGATGCCGCTTTTCAACCTCATCTAAGGTCAACAGCGCGTCCTGATCCCCCTCGGCGGGTTGCCCCTTGAGGAGCTCACCTGAATCCGGCTCAGCCCTGATCGATTCGGGAAGATCTTCGGGAAGCAACAGCGGGCCATGGCTGAGCGAGACCGCCCGCTCCACGGCATTCTCCAATTCGCGCACATTCCCCGGCCACTGATAGCGCTTCAACAGCGCCATCGTTTCCGGTAAAAATCCCCTCACATGCAACGACTGCTTGGCGTATTTTTGCAGAAAGTGATGCGCGAGCATCGTGATGTCCTCACGCCGCTCCGCCAGGGACGGCAGAACAATCCGCACCACATTGAGACGATAGTATAAGTCGTCGCGAAACTTCCCTTCCTTCACGAGCGTGGCCAAGTCCCGATTGGTCGCGGCAATGATGCGCACATCGACTTTCACCGATGCCGTACTGCCGACACGCCGCACTTCCTGTTCCTGCATCACCCGCAAGAGCTTGACCTGAAGCGACTGGCCGAGATCGCCGATCTCATCGAGAAACAGCGTGCCGCCATCGGCGGCCTCGAACAGCCCGGCTTTGGCCCCGACGGCTCCCGTAAACGCGCCCTTCTCATACCCGAACATTTCCGACTCCAGGAGATGATCGGGCAAGGCGCCGCAATTGACTGGAATGAACGGTTTGCCGCGACGCAGACTGTTCGAATGGACGGCCCGCGCAATCAGTTCCTTTCCGGTCCCGCTTTCCCCTTCAATAAGCACGGTGCTTCGCCCCTCAGAAACGCGGGCCACCAGCTTATACACCTCCAGCATCGCCGGACTGCTGCCGACCAACTGGGACCAGGGTTCGCGTACCCGCGCATCTTCCCGAAAGCGGGCGTTTTCCCGCACCAGGCGACAATGCTCCAGACTGCGCTGGACGACGAGACGAATCTCGTCCCTCTTAAACGGCTTTGCCAAGTAGTCGTAGGCCCCTTGCTTGATCGCTTCGATCGCGCCCTCCAGAGATCCGAACGCGGTCAGCAATACGATCGAGGTGTCCTGGCTGAACTTCTTGAACTCCTTCAGCACGAGAAATCCGTCGCCTTGTTCCATCCGGATATCGGTCAGGACGACATCGGCCCGCGATTGTTTGCCGCGCTCCACCGCAGCCTGGCCGCTGGAGAAGGCCTCAACCTCATAGCCCTCCTTCACCAGCGCTTCCGCCAACAAGGTTCGGGCGGCCTCGTCGTCATCCACTACGAATAACTTCGCCTGACTCATGACTCTCCCTCTCCTATACCGCTATACCGCAGCCGAGCCGGACGGCAAACCAGGCAGCACCACGGTCACCGTCGTGCCCTTGCCGATCTCACTCTCGAGTGTCAACCGGCCGCCGTGAGCACACACAGCCTCACGGCTCAGAAATAAGCCTAACCCGGTGCCCTTACCCACCGCCTTCGTCGTGAAGAACGGTTGGAAGGCTCGCTCGACATCCTCCCGAGGCATTCCACAGCCTGAATCACTCACCACCAGTGTGACCACCGTACTGAGATCGGACCGGCCTGTGCAAGACGCGCTCGCCATCTCCTCCGAGGAGGCCTGGCGAATGGTCACGGCGACCGTGACATGGCCCCCCGCCCCGGTGGCCGCCAGCGCATTGCTCAGGAGATTGACCAACACTTGGTGGATCTTTTCGGCATCGGCCCACACCAGCAGGGCCGGCGCCACGTCGGTCTGAAGTGCCACGCCCTTGGCATGGTATCCCGGTTCCATCAACGCCGCGACCGGCTCGATCAGACGTTCGGCCGGATACCATGTCGGCTCAGGTTTGCGTTGCCGGGTAGACGAGAGGAGATCTTGAATGATCCGCACCACGCGATTCAACTGTTCATCGATAATACCGATTCGTTTCTGCATCGCGGGGGTGACACCGGGCTCCTCCGCCAACGCTTCCACATGCCAGGCAATCGAATGTAACGGTGTGCCGACCTCATGCGCCACCGACGCCACCAACTGACCCACGGCAGCCAGCCGTTCGGATCGCGCCAACTTGTCTTTAATCTCGACCAGCTGCGTATTCACCAGCAACAGGTGTTCGGTTTGCGTCGCCAGCGCGGCCTTGGCGGCTTCTTCGCGGGCTTTCCGCTCCTCCCATGTCACGCCGATATAGGCCACGCTGGTCAATACGCAGGCCACCATGATGCGATTAAACACGACGGCCGTGAATCGTTCCCGCTTCTTAGCCGGCTGGAAGAGTCCGACAAATGTCACCAGGATGCACAGCGCCAGCGTCACGATCATGAGCCGTCGGTTTCTGACGGTGGCCACCAGCAAAATGGGCAACACGAATCCGAATGCGCCGACAACATTCAGCGGGAACATCCATTCCATCACCATGACGATGAGGAAGAGGACTGCGGCGATAGCCAGGACCACCTGATTCCGGCTCTTCATCACGATGTCGTGCCGCGCAGGGAGGACAGTTTAGGCAGTTGCAGCCGGAGGGCGGAGAGTACACACGGCTGCGGCGAGTGCTTGTACGCGTTCATCCCGTTGGAGCTCCTCCAGAGACAGCGACAGTTTGCGCGACCAGTTCGGATAGGCGTCCACGGTGCCCGGGAGATTCATTTGTGTCACTTCACCGATCACATCGTCAAGGTTGGCCATGACGACCCAGGCCGGCGACGTCGCAAGGTAGACATGAATCGCGCGGCACAGAGCAGGCGTCATCACCGGAACAGCGTCAGGGTGATCACTCACCCCGGAGGGCAACAACCCCGCCCCGTTCACGGCCCGAAGGATATGCCCCCGGTCGCGCGCGCGCTCCTCGAAGGCCTGCTGTATGGCCTGGTCGCCGGCATACATGCCGAGCCTGGCCCGCAGTCGAATATCTTCCCCCGTCCAATACCCGCTCAGCGTCGGAAGGTCGTGCGTCGTGACGACCGCGAGCGATTGCTCGGGATAGGCCGACGGAGACTTGCAGGACCCATCCCAGTTCCGTTCGAAATAAAACACGCGATAGGAGAGAATCTTATACCGCGCCAGCTGTTCCCGCACATAATCCGGCACTGTACCCAAATCCTCTCCGATCACGAGAGTTTGTGCACGCATGCTTTCCAGCGCGAGAATCCGCAGCAGGTCCTCGGCCGGATACTGCACATAGGCTCCCGCCTCTGCGCTCATCCCGCGCGGCACCCAGAACAGGCGGAACAGCGTCATGACATGGTCGATACGGATCGCCCCGCCTTGCCGGAGCGTTTTCCTGAGCAACTCGATGAACGAGCGATAGCCTGTGGACTTGAGGCGTAGCGGATGAAAGGGAGCAAATCCCCAATTCTGCCCTTGCGGCGCAAACGCGTCCGGGGGCGCGCCGCAGTCCGCACCGAGCGCGAGCACGTCCTGCAGCATCCAGGCCTCGGCCCCGTTGCGATCGCTCCCCAGTGCAAGATCGGGATACAAGCCGACCGTCATGTGCACCTGATCCGCCCGGGTGTTAGCCGCTCGCAACTGATCCGCCGCCACCCACTGCATATATTGGAAAAACCTGACCCGCTTGCGATGCCGTCTGGAAAATTCACGCAGCGCCGGCGAACCGGGAGTCCGGTACTGTGCCGGCCACTCGGGCCAAAGCCTGGGCGACTGCTCGATCAGGCGTCGTTCCTCTTCCAGCACCTGAAATAACGCAAACCGCTCCAGCGATTCTCCTTCGTCCCGAATAAACCGGTGCAACAGCCACCCCCGCGCAGTGGTCGGCTCCAGCGACGGTTCAGTTCCCGCATAGTTATCCTTCAGAAACTGACGGTAGGCGAGATCCAGCATCGTGCGCTTCGCCTTGATCACGGATTCGGAATCCACCAGATCGGCGGCGCGTGCCTGCTCCAGTTCCTGTTGGAACTCTGCACTGTCCCGCAGCCGTTGCGCATCCGGCGACGCGTGATACTCCGGAAGCCGATCGAGGTCGATATAGAGCTCGTTTAAAAAGAGCCGGCTGGTCGGGGAATAGGGGCTGAGATGGTGGGGACGAGAGTTTTTTAACGCATGCAGCGGATTCAGGCCGATAATGCCGGCGCCCAGCTCCTTGCCTGCCCATTCGACCAACCGGGACAAATCCGTAAAGTCACCCACGCCCCAATTGGTCTGCGACCGCAGCGAATAGAGCTGCACCGCCAATCCCCAGACCCTTCCGCCCCGAGCCATCTCCTCCGGCACAAAACAATGCGGCGGGGCCACGACCACGCGGAGCGTATCCCTGGTCACCACCTTGCTGCCCATGGTGACGACCGACAAGTCGTAATAGCCGAGCGCCAGGTTCTGAACCAACGGCAGTTCAACGCGCACCATGCGCCGCCCGGCCAGCGAACGGACCTCGCATGGATTCAGGCCGGGGCTGGTTTCTTCGCGATGAACGATGGTCCCTTGTTCATCCGTGAGATTCCAGGCTACCGCGACGTGTTGCTCCTCCCCTTCCTCCAGCGCAGGGCGGAATGTCCACTGCGTGGGGCCATACCCTTGCTGGAGAATAAGGATCGGATCGCAGGGTTGTTGCCAGGGCTTCTCGTCCAAAGCAACCAGTGCTTGGGCCAGTAATTCGCTGGATCCGACCTCAAAACCCATGGCGGACAGAATGGCTCGACGCGTGTCGTCACTGGTCACGTGGAGCGTACCGGCGATGTCGTGATATTCGGGTGAAATACCGGCCCGTGAGGCGAGGAGACGAAGCAGGTCTTGCTCGGTGCCATCATACATAGTATCGTGCACGAGTGTGAGTGAAGACCTCCATCAAGTCAAGGTATCCTATGCTTTTCCGCAGAGTTGCGACATGACTCACGCCGGTCGATCTCACGACTGAGCATCGACCCGACGCATTGCCCTTCACGCGACGAGGCTCATGACCGATTGATAGCGGTTCCGTTCCGGGCAAGAGTGCCGCGCGGCGTCGCATTGCTGCGCCCCCTCACGCGTGGTAGCATAACCTTAGCGTCGAGAGGCGACGACTGTCTTTACTCATCAGGTGGAATCGGGCACGGAAAGGGAGGTGGCTCGTATGACCCCGCAGCTGTCGCGTTCAGGAAGCGGTGCCTTGCTCGCAATCGCCGCTCAATGTCTCGTGTTTGCCGCAACGGCCCAGGCCTTGCCCGAACACTCGCGGGTCGATGTCACCGGGGATTATCGGTACGCCTATCACGAGCCGGAAACTCCGGAAGAAGCCAAACAACATGCCTGCACCGAAGCGCTTTATCAGGCAGTCAGCAGCTCAGCGGCGGTGCGAGAGCAGACCGCTTCGATTGTCGATTCCAAATTGTTCCGCAATCTAGTACATACCCTCGCCTCGAAGCATGTGACCGATCAGCAGATCGTTCAGCAAAGCGCAAAGGGACGCACGGTGTACTGTAAGGTGACGGCCGTCTTCCACGCGGATGAGGTGGAACGGGTGCTGATCGCACAGACAACGGGCGGAACCGAACCCGGCGTGGATCAGAATCGGGCGCTGAAGATCGTCAGCGCGCGCGAAGATCCTGATGGCACGCTCGTCATCGTCTACCAGGCGCTCAAGCGCCTCGATTGGCTGGGAACCGCTTACCAAGGCACCTTGCGCGAATCAGCCGATGTGATGGTGGACTTCTATGACGATCAGGGCGTCCTCGTACGGAGCAGCCGACATCCGGCCAGAAAAACTGCGACCGGTGACGATGTCATGAATCCAGGCGAGGTGGGCACGCTGAGAATTGCGAAACCGCTCAATGCCAACACCTACCGTGTCTGGGTGGTGAAGTAGTCCGCCGAGGCTCCGGGGACAGGACCGGATGTCTTCCGCTCCTGTCCCCTCCCGATACACCCAACACAGTTCCATCCGTGAGTCTTACCGATCGCTCGCCAGGGGCGGCATGTTGATGCCGACACGTTCCAATCCCATGATGACCGTCAAGGCCGACGGCGAGTGCTGCACGATTTCCTTCTGCACTTCGATACGGCGCAGATCGACGAATTCCGGCGCCGTCAGTCCCAACGATTCCCGATAGGCGCGATCGGCGATCCCGCGCTGCTTTTCGGCTTTTTCACGCGCCTCTTCCGCCTTTTGGAACTCGACCATCGTGATCTTGCGCTGCTCCTGAACGATGGTTTGAGTCGTCTGCTCGACGACCCCCTTCGGCGGCAGAATGCTGCCGACGACGACTCGATTGAGCCGGATCGGCATATTTTGCTTATCGATGAGCTTGGTCTGCACTTCACGCGCAATGGCATCCTGCAGCTTCGTTCTGGTCGTCGGATCGGTGGTCAGCTGAAACAGCGGGTACTTTTGCACTTCTTCCCGAACGAAGGTGCGGAAGGCTTCCTTCACGTTGTTTTGATACCAGTTGGTGCCGTAGCGACCGACGATCTCCGGGGAGCGCCCTTCGACCACATTGGCGATCATAAACGCATCGAAGGAGACCGGCGCGTTTTCAGCCGAAATAATGTCGAAATGTTCGGAAAACTGTAAGGGCCGGACATCCACCTCGATGACCTTCGTCGTCGGCGCAACCCAGACCCGGCCGGTCTTGGTGGGAGCCGGATCAACGCCTCCGTGGCCGAAGAAGAACGGTTGTTCGACCATCACCCCCTCATGGCCGGCCTCGATGGCCACGCAACCCGACGTCAGCAGCAATGCCCCCACAGCCCCCAGCATGGACCAGGCTCCGTGTCTCATAGGTTCCTCCTGTGAAAAGGTCTGACCGACGAGGCCCACCGGGCGACGTACTGCGGGCTTCGACGGCCTCGTGATGGCATGCAAATACCTTACGAACCGCACGCGGACATTGTCAAACGAAGGGGTGTTGAGGGAAAGTGGTCGACAGTGAACACACAGCCTGACGGGGAATACGAACCGGCAGTGACGTTAATAAATCCCGGCCTCCCGCTGCAACCATCGCACATATCGAATGATATGCTCCACGTCTCCGGACGTCACGCCTTCGATCTTCGGCATGTTGCCGAATTCCCAGTGGTGAGCGCGGACGCCGTTCTCCGCGGCCCGCTGGAACGCCATATCGGCGTGATGATTCGGTTCATAAATCTTATGCACCAGCGGCGGAGCTTGCTTGGTCCCGACACCGCGCACACCATGACAGGCGGCACAATTGGCAGTGAATTTCGCCTCGCCGACCTGCATCTCCGCCGGGGTCGCACCTCCAGCCGGCTTTGCGGCGTCTTGGTTGGTCGCATTGGACTCACAAGCCGCCAGAGCTGCAACCATCACCGCGAGCCCGACTCCCATCACCCAGACCTTCATCTGAATACTCCTGACTCTGATTCGTTTCATCGCGGGGGCTCAGAAGGCGGGGTTGTCGTCCGGGGTCCCTGTGATTGCTTCAACTGATCCCGAAGCATTTGGGTCGTACGATTCAAGGTCAACCGGCGGTAGAGCCGCGCACCGATCGGCGCAACGATCACGAGGGCGATGATCAGGTACATAAAGAATTCTTCAGGCGTCATAGGCACAGCTCTCCAGATTCTTGTGTGATCGCAGGCGGAAATACGAACCGGGCTCACGGCACCGCGCGACCATCACCTCAGTCGCCTCGATGGCCGTTAGAGTATCGCATAGGGGACCGGATCCACAACTCCCGCCAGGCGGAAGCCTTCACGCCGAATCCGGCAACTGTCGCACCGGCCGCAGGCCACGCCATCAGCGCCGGGGTCATAGCAACTATGCGTGAGTTCCAAGGGAGCCCGGAGTTCCTGCCCGCGTTGCACGATGTCAGCTTTTGACAGCATCAGGAGGGGCGCACGCACTTCGACAGACCGCCCCTCAATCCCCATCTTGGTTCCAAGCCTGGCGACCGCTTCAAACGCGCGGATAAAATCGGGTCGGCAGTCCGGATAACCGGAATAGTCCAGCACATTGGCCCCGAAGTAAATTCTCTGTGCCTCAAGCGTTTCGGCGTACGCCAGAGCCAAAGACAAAAAAATGGTGTTGCGAGCCGGCACGTAGGTGACGGGAATCCCGCTGGCCCGTTCCTCTTGGGTGCGGTCCTTGGGCACAGTCACATCGTCCGTGAGAGCGGATCCTCCGAACGCCCGCAGATCCACGTCCACCACCACATGAGCGGCGGCACTCAAGGCCTGGGCAACGGCCCTCGCCCGCTCGACTTCAACACGATGGCGCTGGCCGTAGGAGATAGTCAGACAATAGAGCCGGTAGCCATCCTGCTTGGCAATCGCAGCTGTGACGGTAGAATCCAACCCACCACTGAGCAGGATCACCGCCTTCAAATCGACGTGAGTCATAGAGAACAGGAAAGAGCCTGGCAGACTACCGAGGTTTGGAAACTCGCACGCCAGTCACGGGCTGAGGCGCGTCACAAGCTGAAGAGGGACGGTGAAATGGATGCGGCCAGCTCCTGTGAGCTAGTCGCGATCCTCTTCCTTCTCGATTTTCTCGAGCAATTCCTGTCGAGACTGGCATTGGACACAGAGCTTGGCGAACGGCACCGCCTCCAACCGTTTTTCACTGACCTCGATGCCGCATTCCGCGCAAATCCCGTATGTGCCCTCGCTGAGTCGGGTCAACGCCTCATCGATGGCCTGGCGCTTCCGGTTCCGCATCTCCATCAGCGAAATGCCGAGTTCGCGATCCAAGTCCATGAGGGCCTGATCCCCCACGTCCCTGGCCGATTCCAAGCGGCGCTGCTGATCTTCGGTCAACGATTGGCCGAGGTTCCCCTCGATCTCGCGCATGATTTCCTGGCGTTTGCTCAGGAGCATTCGCTGCAGGACTTCACGCCGGCGCTGACGCTCTTCTCGTTCCTTGGGTGTTTCTTTCAGTGTCAACGCGGCCACAACACGCGCGGCAACACTGTCTTCGTCTTTTTCAGTCATAGCAGTAACCGGAGCCGGCCGCTCTTTTTTCACAGGCTTCTCAGGAGCGGGGGCTTTTGCTTTCGTCGTTGGTATTTTTTTCTTCGCGTGGACTTTCGTCGCCATAGAGTCTCATGCCCTTTCGTGATGAGTGCAAGGCGAAAAAGTTTGGCAGGTATATCACGCTACAGATCGTTTGACAAGTACCTGGCTCCCCAAGATCTTGGGGATTTACGGATAGATGATCATCGAATGCACGTCGTAACCCGCCAGCCGATCACGTCCGTTGAGGCCTTTCAGCTCGATCAGGAAGTCCAGCCCGGCAATCTCCCCGCCGAGTTGCCGCACCAAGTCGATCGTCGCCGCGGCCGTGCCGCCTGTGGCCAGCAGGTCGTCCACGATCAGCACTCGTTCGCCCGGTGAGACGGCGTCCCGATGAATCGCCAACACGCTCGATCCATACTCCAGGTTGTATTCGACTTCATAAATATCGGCGGGCAGTTTCCCCGGCTTGCGCACCGGCACGAAGCCGGCGCCGAGACGGGCAGCCAACGTCCCACCCATGATGAAGCCTCGCGACTCGATCCCGATGATCTTTGCGATACGCTGTCCTTCGTAACGAGCGGCAAGCTCATCCGCGATGGAGCGGAAGGCCTGCGCATGCTTGAGAAGAGTCGTAATGTCGTAGAAGAGAATGCCGGGCTTAGGAAAGTCTGGAACTTCTCGAATGAGGGCTTTGTAATTCATACGTGCAAGCGAATCGGGACGTGCTCATAAGAGATCCGCCCGCTTCATGGTTTTCCGTTCAATAATACCGCGGAGCCTGGCCAGTGCAGCCGTTTCAATCTGGCGAACCCGCTCACGGGTCAGCCCCATCTCCTGGCCGATCTCTTCTAACGTCCGCGACTCGGCCCCGTCAAGTCCAAACCGCGCCAAGATCACGGTGCGTTCCTTTTCAGGCAGCTCTTTCACCCAGGCCATGAGTTCAGCCCGCCGCATCACGCCTTCGGTCGTCTCCGCCGGCGTCAGGCAGAACGGATCTTCGATCACATCGCGCAGAAACGTATCCTGCCGGTCGCTGATCGGGCTGTCGAGTGAGCACGTGGTGCGGACCAGCTGCTTCAGATCATCGACTTCCGCAACGCTGGTTTTCAGCTTGACGGCAACTTCGTCGGCCATTGGTTCTCGCCCCAGCTCATGGACCAGCTGTTCAACCTTGCCCAGATACCGATTCAACCGTTCGACGACATGGACCGGCAACCGGACGAGCTTTCCCTGATTGATGATGGCCCGTTCGATAAACTGACGAATCCACCAGGACGCGTAGGTGCTGAAGCGGAACCCCCGCTTGTAATTGAACTTCTCCACCGCTTTGATCAGGCCAAGATTGCCCTCTTCGACGATATCCGCAAAGGGAAACCCCCGGTTCATGTACCGCTTGCCGATACTGATCACCAGGCGGAGATTCGCCTCGATCATCTCTTGGCGCGCCGCTTCGTCTCCCCCCATGACCCGCTTGCCCAATGCCTGTTCCTGTTTAAAATTGAGCAGGGTCGACTTGCGCACTTCACGCAGGTAACTCTTGATCGTGTCGAGGCCCTCGGCCCGCCCGGATTCCGCCGGACGATTGTCCGCTCCGGACTCTTCGGCCTCGGCATGACTCCCCGACTCCGCATCCTCGTCCTCATCCCCCCGCGCCACGCGTGGGCGGCGAGCCGAGACGGGTGCATTCACCGCGGTGTCCTGTCGCACTGCTGCACGTCGAGCCATAATTCCATTACCTACTGCTTAATCGTAAAGTCCTGATAGCGATCCGTGGCGCGACTCCACTCCACCTGCACCTGTGTCACGCGCGGACCCGACGGGGCCCCTCTTAAGATCCGATATGAATTCCTCAACGGTGCCCCGGTTCCCTTCGGCATCCACCGCCACCTGCCCGCTATCGAGATTCTCGACGTGACCTGTCAATCCACGCGAAGCCGCCATCCGACAGGTAAAGGCCCGGTACCCAACCCCCTGCACATGCCCGCTGACAAGAATTCTCGCGCGCACTGATTCGCCGGTGTCGGTCATCGCCGCGCAGCCCTCCCACTGGTCGAACACCACGCGCAGAGCGAGTACCGCGCCTGGCATTGGATACTCTCACAGCTCCCAGAGAGCGTCACGCGATTTGCAAGTTTACGCGGCATCACCAGACTCATACGCCTACCTTATCGGCAGGTACCTAGCGAAGCATGAGCGTGGGCGCAGGAGGCCAATCCGATACGTGGCGGGAGCAGGAGAGTCCCCGTGAAGAACGACACCGAGAGACGAGCGCTGACGTAGGATGCCCACCCTTTCCGGTAAGGGAGGACCAGTTCCGAATCAAGCAGGCTATGTCTGGATTGTGTCGGGAGGACAAGTATCCCGCACATATTCGAAGTGCGGGGTCGCACGAAGTGCGGTTTGGTCGGGGCGAGAGGATTTGAACCTCCGACCCCTGCGTCCCGAACGCAGTGCGCTACCGGGCTGCGCTACGCCCCGACCGGGCAGAACCGAAAACGGGAAGCCGGATTGTCTTACATCACGGGGGTAAAACGCAAGCCGTGTGCATCGGCCACACCTTGGCAGGTAATTCTGCCGTTCATCACGTTCACACCCTTGGCAAGACCGGGGTCTGATCGAATCGCTTTCTCGACTCCCTCCGATGCGAGCCGGACTATATAAGGGAGCGTCGTGTTGGTCAAGGCTAGAGTTGAGGTATGGGGCACGATTCCGGGCATGTTCGTGACGCAGTAATGCAGGACGCCATCCACCACATAGACCGGATCCGAGTGCGTGGTCGGCCTGGTGGTTTCACAACAGCCCCCCTGATCGACCGCCACATCTACAATCACGGAACCCGGCTTCATTTTCTTCACGAGTCCTCGCGAAATGACCTTCGGCGCGCGCGCCCCGGGCACTAACACCGCTCCGATCACCAGATCGGCTTCGACGACGGCGCGTTCGACAGCCGACTCTGTCGCCGCGCATGTCGCGATTCGTCCACCGTACAGATCGTCGAGAAACCGTAACCGATCAAGATCCAGATTGATGACCGTCACCCGCGCTCCCATGCCCACGGCGATTCTGACAGCCGACGTTCCCACCACGCCGGCTCCCAGTACCACAACATGAGCAGGCGGTACCCCGGGAACACCGGCCAGCAGGAGACCGCGCCCTCCCTGTACCGTCCCGAGATAATGGGCTCCGACCTGCACGGCCAGACGCCCGGCAATCTCACTCATCGGCCGCAACATCGGCAAGCTGTGATCTCTGGCCTCGACAGTCTCGTAGGCAATGGCGGTGATATCGGCCGCCACCAACGCCTTGGTCAGATCCGGCAACGACGCCAGATGCAAATAGGTAAACAGCACCTGCCCGGTTCGAACTAGCGCGCACTCGGACAGCTGCGGCTCCTTCACCTTCACGATCAGGTCCGCTTGCTGAAACACCTCGGCTTTGGAGCCGGCCACCTGAGCGCCGGCCTGACGATACGCCTCATCCGAAAATCCGCTCCCCTGCCCGGCCGAAGGCTCTACCACAACCCGATGCCCCGCCTGCAACAACACACGAGCGCCGTCAGGCGTCAGACTCACCCGATACTCATAGTCCTTAATTTCCTTCGGAACCCCGATGATCATAGCCGCCTCCTTGCACGCCACACCGTTTCGCCCCTACACTCCGCATTATACATGGCCGAGCGTGACCACCGTCACGAACCGTCCCGCACCTTGCTACGGCAAAGAGCAGTGCGGTAAGATTCGCGGATCATTGATCATGTCCGCTGAAGAGGAGCACCTCACGCATGGATGCCGGATCCTGTAATGCCTGCAGCGCTGCGGGTACCCCGTTGATGAAATTCTCGCTCGGCAAAGACTTTTTCGGGCGGACCTATGACCGGCTGTCGCCCGCTTCGGATCAAAGCCCGAAATGGTATTGTGAACCCTGCTCCATGATGAAGAATCTCCAGCGTGATTTCCGCGATATCCGCGCTGAATTCGACAAACTCGCCAAGGGACAGGCCTCCGCCCTGTCGGAACCGGAAGCCAAACAACGGGCGCAGTTGCGCCTCAATGAAATTGCCGCCATCGCAGGCACCCAGGCCGCCGGCTCATCGCTCCTCAGCTCGACGGACGTGAAGCAGTTGATCGAGCAATTTCATGCCCGCGCCTGATCCGTTACATCGCACCCTGGAACCTCGGAGTTGCTGACATGACCGGCTATCAGCGACACATTTTTGTCTGCACCAACAAGCGCGAACCGGATGACCCGCGCGGCAGCTGCTCCAAGCTCGGCTCCGATGCGCTCCACGCCTGCTTCAAGCAGGAGGCCAAACGACTCAACCTGAAAGGCGTCGTCCGCGCCAACAAAGCCGGCTGTCTCGATTATTGCGCACAGGGTCCGACCGTGGTGGTCTATCCCGAGGGAATCTGGTATCGCGTGACGTCCGAGGTTGACGTGAAAGAAATCATGGAGCGGCATGTCGTCAAGGGAGAGGTGGTCGAACGACTCTTGATGCCCGATCAGTCCCCGCTCCCGCTTCTTTCTCCATTGAAAGCCTGAAGCGATCACCCCCTGCTGACTCTCGCGAGCGCTCTATGCCAGCCGACGATAAATGGAAGGCCAACATGGAAAAAGTGGCCTTTATGAAGGCCTTCCCCGGGCTGCTCCGCCACTGGGAAGCACTCGCCGGAAAAACGGTCGAAGCGGTCACACCGCTCAAGAGCAAGGCCGGCGCGGCCGCGCTGATCTGCACGGACGGATCGTTTGTGGTGCTTCCGCCGCTGACGACGGAGCCCTACGAGTTGGGTGAAGCCCTGCAGGCAGGCCGCAGCTACCTCGAACCAAAACACCCCGAAGCCTATATCGGATACGATCAGCTGCTGAAGAAAGACAAGGACGCACAACGCACCGCCCGCCTGGAAAATATTCTCGGGGCGATTCGCAACAATATGGAACAGATTCCAGAGTTGAAAGACCGGCTCAAAGACCTGGTCAAGGAGTGGAAGTGAGCAGTCTCCCACAGAAAAACATGTTCGAGATCTTCTCGCAAGGTCTCTTCGAAGGAGTCAAACCCATGCTGGTCATTCGCGATCATCTCGTCCGTCATCCCGATCGTTGCACTCATCAAGCCATTTGCGTCCCCATTTGCCCAACCAGCGCGTGGCTCTCGACGCCGCCCTACAAATTCGATCCTTCCCGTTGCCTCGAAAGCTGCCGGCTCTGTTTGGACGCCTGCCCGTCGCAAGCGATTTATGCGGTGTTCAAGAAGGGCGAGAAGTTGCTGGAGCCGCAGAAGAAATAGCGGGAGTCGCGGCTGACGAACGGCGCACAGCCTCGGTGACACCATAATGCGTTGCATCTCACCAGCTGGCTGAGGTTTCTTTTCATTCCCCGCAGGCTCCTCTGAAGCGCTGCCCTTCGGGCAGCATGCCGTCGTCTGCTTTCCTTATTATGCCCCTGACATTCTTTTGGCGCGATGGTGTTGCCTCGGCGCGCATCCGTTCCATCCGCGAAGGGGAAAATAGAAGAAAGCCCTCGTTGGACGCGCGCAGTGGGGGACCAGCCAGGCTACCCCTTGAGAAAGAGGAGGGAGAAGGACAAATCCCCCTCCCAGTGTTGGAGGTAGGACTCGATTTAAGTAGCACCCGGGATTTTTTCGGGCAGAGAAGAAAACACGCGGTGAGATCAGACGATCTGCTTCCGCAAGCGCCCCCAGTAGGCCGTCCCTACATATCCGCAACCGCCCGTGAAGGTGGTCAACGCCATGACGCGATAGACGACGGAGCGCGGCGCCTTGACGTTGACCGCCGGGTCGAGGAGATCCGGCGCAGCGGCCACACGTTTCAGCGTTTCACCCGCCAACAGAATCGGCCACATACATGCCAATCGCTGGCGAATTTCAAGGCGTGGCAGGGCCATGGTGTACATCCAGCCCTGATCCAAGTGTTCGATGGCCATCTTGATCAGCCGCATCAACACCGGCCTGAACTTCGGCAGGTTCTCTCGATTCAGCAAATCAACCGGCGTCAGGCCCGCCTCACGGAGAAGCGGTTCCGGCACATAACAGCGGCCACGGTGGAGATCCCGGGCAAGATCCTTCACGATATTCGTCAGCTGCAATCCCTTGCCGAATCGCACCCCGAGGGCCGACATGTTCTTCACATCCCAGCCTGACATCGACGGACAATGCGCACAGACCATCCTGGTCCAGAATTCTCCGACACAACCCGCGACGTAGTACGTATACCGATCCAATTCGTCCAGGGTCTGAAACGCCGTCAGGTCCTGAGCCGAATCGCCCTGAAAATGCGTAAGATCCATCGCCATCCCGTCCGGCAAGACCCCCATCAACCATCGAATCCGCTCTTGATCTTCGGAATCGAATCGATCGTACAGCGCCAAACAGTCTTCCAATCGCTGGAGCAACACCTGTTCTGCGGAATCGGCTTGATGAGGAATCAAGGCGGCTTGGATCGCTTGCACGTCCCTCCGCGCTATGGGGTCGGAACTGAACTGCATCCGAAACTGGTTGAGATAGCGGAGTCGCTGCTCACGGCCGATCAGGTCGGTATCGGCAATTGTGTCGGCGGCACGCGCGAAGAGATAGGCGAGCCCCATCTGGTCGCGTACCGTCGCCGGCAGCACGTTGAGGGTCAGATAAAACGACCGGGAAACCTGCTTGAGGATGCCGTGGAGGAGTTCGTGTCTTGCGGAGTCGATAGCCGTGGAGCAACCTTCTTATCTAACTTCCAGCACACCTTCCATGCCCTTCTCCCGATGACTCGGAAAGAACAGGAGCTTCTTGTCGCAATAGAAGGGATAGAGACCGGGCTTCCTCACGGTAAACTGCACTGTGACCGTACGGCCAGAGGACACATCTCGTTCAATTGATAGTCCCGCCGCTTCGTTCTTGAGGAGAAAATTGTGCGGAGTAATGCTGGTGATGCTGGTCAAGAACAATTCGACCGGTTTCCCTGCCTGGACGATCAAATGACTGGGCGTATAGGAGTAACTGTCGAGGATGACGGTGGCTCGCTGAATGCCGTCGAGCTGATCAACCGGTACCTGTAGCGGTGGGACCTGCGGCGCCTGATCGGCAGCATGCACAAGCGCAGGGGCAATGACCGCGTCGCACATCAGCGCACAGACAAACCCGAGCTGCAGAAAACCAGAGGCCCTACTCATACCCATCGGTTCTAGCAGAAGGCCGCGGAGTCGGTCAACCGAGCAAGCAACTTGACTGGCAGGGAACCTGGTATTATCTCTGAACATCGAGACGCGACAGACCCCTTTGCCCAAGGGTCCAACAATCGCCTCGAGATCCGGTATAATAACATCCAAGGTTCGTTCCTCTCCGTAGCACAAGGGAGCGAGGAGAACGGACCTCCAAGGAGGACAGATATGAAGTCGTTGAAGGGTATCGGGCTGCTTCTTATTTCGAACATTCTCATTTATCTCACCCTGTCGATTACGGTCAGGGTGCTGGTCAACGTCGTCCTGCCGGCCTTCGGCATCGATGTCCGGGGAGCCTTCAGTCAGGAACTGCTGGTCTGGTCGCTGGTGATCGGTTTCGGCGGCGCGTTCATCAGTTTGCTCTTTTCCAAACAAATGGCCCGCGCCATGCTGGATTGCGCTCAAATTACCCAGCCACGCACAAACGCGGAACAGGTGATTTACGGGTCCGTGCGGGAGATCGCCGAACGGCTCCATATCACCATGCCCGAAGTCTGGGTCTATGAATCGCCTGACCCCAATGCCTTTGCCACGGGACCGAGCAAAAATAACGCCATGGTCGCGGTATCGACCGGATTGCTGGCCAACCTGCGGGAAGACGAAGTCAAGGCTGTGCTCGCCCACGAGATGGGGCATGTCTTCAACGGCGATATGTTTTCCACGACGGTGCTCGCCGGCTTGATGAACACGTTCGTCCATTACATCAGCAATTTCGTGTATCAAATGGTGGCCCAGCCGCAAGGTGGCAATCGAGAAGAAGGCCAGAGCGGCAGCCCGATCCTGGGTTTCGTGGTCTATATCTTCTTGCAGGTGGTCTTGTCCGTGCTGGCCATGCTGGTCGTCAGCTGGCATTCCCGGCGCCGGGAATATGCCGCCGATGCCTTCTCGGCGAAGGTGTACGGGAAAGAGTCGATGATCAAGGCCTTGCAGGCCATCGACCGTTGGGTGAACCGGGCCCAGTTCGAATATTCGACGCAAGATGCCCTGGCCACGATGAAGATTTCCGGCAACACCTCCGGATTTCTGCACTTGCTGGCGACGCATCCCCCGATTGAGGAACGCGTCGCGGCATTGGAACGTCTCTAACCAAGGAGTCTTCATATGCCGATCTCTCGACCGACTTGTTCATGGAAGGTACTGGTCCTCGGGCTCGCAGTGGGTCTCGGGCTTGGCGCCTTTACAGCGGGCCTCGGTTCGGTCGATGCGGCGGAACAAGGAGCGACACGCATGGCGGCTAAAGCGTCTACGGTCTATGACTTCACGTTGAACGATATCGACGGGAAACCTGTCTCGTTGGGTCAATACAAGGGAAAGGTCATCATGCTGGTCAACACCGCCAGCTTCTGCGGCAACACGCCGCAGTATTCAGACCTCGAGAAAATGTACGAGACTTACAAAGACAAGGGCTTTGAGATCCTGGCCTTCCCTGCGAATAACTTCGGCCAGCAAGAACCGGGGACGAACGAGGAGATCAAGGGATTTTGCCTGACCAAGTACAGTGTCGGCTTCCCGCTCTTCAGCAAGATCAGCGTGAAGGGGAGCGACAAACATCCCCTCTACCACTATCTCACCGAGCAGAGCCCATTCCCCGGTGAAGTGGAATGGAACTTCCAGAAATATCTCGTCGATCGCTCCGGCAACGTCGTCGCGCGCTACCACCATCGTACGAAACCCGTGGCTGACGAAGTAGTGAAGGACGTGGAGCGCTTTCTCGCGAAGCACTAAGCCGGTTTAGCTTTTCTTGGAGAAACTGATATGGGCCCGATACTCTTGGATGGCCGCACTCAATGCGGCCTTCCCAAGAGGGATATTCGCCTCCAAGGCATCCTCCACCGCCTGATCGTCGATGATCACGTCGTACTTATCCTGCAGATTGGTTCGAACCGCGGTCCCGTCCTTGAACGTCCGCGGCATATAGATTTCAGTCCACACTTCCTTCTCAACCAGGCAGACATCACAGAACCGCTCGTATAACAGCGCCAGTTTCTCCGCATCGGTCTCTTTCATGCACCTGCTCCCGGGTAAAACGATCCCACCCCACCCTCAAGAGGCGGTGAGTGAAGGTAGACCAAGCGACGGGGGATATTCAACGGGCGGTGGAATCGGACGGCGCTGACGCGGGTAGCTGGTCGGTCACGGCAAAACGCATGGTCCCGACCTGATTCACGGCATGAAAGGGCTGCTGCCCCAACGATGTAATGTAAATCTTGACCAGATACTTTCCTTGCGGCCATTGTTCAGACGGCTTCTTCAACTCCAGAAAACCATACCGTTCGTGGCCAGGCACCTCGAGACTATCGGTCACGATTGCACGAGCACCGGTCTTCCCGTCTGCGCCTATGGGGAACACCTGGGCGGCAAACTGCGCCGGGTCCTCAAGCGGAGCCACCTCAAAGACGATGTAGACGGCCGGAGTATCCGGAGAGAACAGCGTGGTTCCTGGAGCGATGGGCTTCAAGCGGGGATCCTGGGTGTACCATCCCTTTCTCCCAAACGTGTCCCACTCCACCTCGTAACCGCGCGCCATCTTGATCCACGTGAACAGCGATTGAGGAACGCCTTTCTCTTGGACATCCATCGAAGGGGTTTCCGTCGGCTCGAATTCCGTGATGGCCTGCTCCTTCGGCACCATCAAGTCCCGGCCCTCCACGACCGCAGCGAAGAATCCCGGACCAGCCGCCACACACAGCATGACGATCAGACGGCAGATGACCCACCTTCCGTTCATTGTCGTGGCTGGTTGGCCGCAGGCGGCTGATATCGGGAGCTCCATAGGATTATCGTACTCACTGCGGAGAAGGGGGTCAACCGGCCTGCAGGGATTCACTCCAAACCCCGGCCATCTCGACTTGCTCTGATATAATCCGGAAAGCCATCACGTATCATAGTGCTCATCTTACTTCCGTTGCCATCCACGGCCTCATGAACCAACCCGCCCCCCAGCAACAGACATCTCTCCCCCTTCACCCCCTTGAGCCCTCAGACGATCTTACGCAGTCGTCGAAAGGGGACGCCAAGGCTGAGAGCCGCCGATACGGCATTCGCGATGCAGCCTATCAGGCTGCCGCGCAGGGCGGCGGGGAAAACTATTTCTCGGCCTTTGCCCTGTTTCTGCATGCCTCTCCATTGCATATCGGCATCTTGTCCGCCCTACCCCAATTAGTCGGAGTCGTGGCGCAACTTCTGTCGGTGAAACTGCTTCAATATCTCCGCATGCCTGCGCAACTCCTGATCGGCGGCGGCTGGGCCCAGGCCCTCTGCTGGTTGCCGATCCTGTCACTGCCCCTGCTCCTACCCGAGCATGGTCCCTGGCTGCTGATCGGCTGCGCCATGCTGTACTTTGCCTTCGGACACGCCACAGCCCCGGTGTGGAATAGCCTGTTGGTCGATGTCGTGGAGACGAGCAGCCGGGGCGCCTACTTTGCCCAGCGAGCCCGCGTGACGGCGTTGACGAGTTTTGTGGCCTTGGGCATTGCCGGAACGGTCCTGACGCTGGGGCAGAAATGGGAACTCAGCTGGATCGGGTTCCTCTTCATTTTTCTGGGTGCGGCAGCCGCGCGAGTGGGAGCGACCCGATGCCAAAGCAGGATCTCCGAACTGCTGCCGGTGCATCAGATCGAAGCCCCGCACGGATTCCGGCATTTTCTGACAAAGCACGCCACACCGGACTTTCGACACTTCCTGCTGTTCTCCGGACTGATGCATTTCGCGGTACTGATTTCAGGACCGTTCTTTGTCGTCTACCTGTTGCGAGATCTGCACTGGTCTTACTTCCAATATGCAGGCTGGATGGCCAGCAGCATCTCGGCGCAATTCCTCACCCTCGCGCCATGGGGACAGATCGGCGATCGGTACGGGAACAAGACCCTGCTCATGGTCACGGGCCTGGCGGTCCCGCTCTTACCGATGGGCTACCTGTTGAGCGAACACTATCTGTTTCTGCTGATCCTGAATTTTTTCGGCGGTGTGATTTGGGCGGGGCTGTCGCTCGGACTCCAAAACTATGTCTTTGACTCACTCCGTCCGCAGGAGCGCACACGAGGTGTAGCCCTGGCCAATGCTACGAACGCGATCGGCTGGGGCTTCGGGGCTTTGACCGGCAGCTGGCTGGCCACGATCCTCCCGGCCCAGCTTTCGCTCGGCCTCTGGGAACTCACCCCGGCGTCCAACCTACCGTTCCTGTTCTGCCTCTCCGGAGCGCTACGATTGCTGATTGCCCTCAGCCTGCTGAGAACCTTCGGCGAGCCACGAGAGATCATGACACCGCCGCAACGGCACCTGATGTGGGAGTTGCCGCTGGTGAAACCGCTGGTAGCGCTGCTCCCCTGGAGAAATTCTCGCGTCGCGCCCTAACCGGTCGCGTCGCCATGCCCTGGCTGACTACATCCCGGCCGGCTTCTGTTCCCGTTCTTCCTCCTTGAGCTTATCGAACCCCCGATCCGCATTGCCCTTCACCTGCTCCAACGACGGTTGGGCCATGGGTTTCGGTTTCTCACTCGCACAGCCGGCGACGAACACCGCTGCCGCGACCAATGCTCCGAACACCCCGACCACGCACATCCCCGCCCCTGTTCTGCTGCTCCCCTTACCCATGCCAGCCCCCTTTTCGATTCAGTCCATCCGTCGGCAACGACCCCTGACGAGACATTATGGGATAGTGCTGCGGCGCGCTCAAGATGAAAACGCGCCCGACTCTCGCACGTTGACTGCCTTCGGCAAAGGCGTTATCCTCCGCGACAGGAGCAGACGTATCCTGAAAGGAACCCGATGTCACTACACGACCGTTTGACCGAAGATCTCAAATCAGCGATGAGGTCGAGAGACCAGCTGCGCATGGACGTCATCCGCATGATCAAAGCCGCCGTGCAATATAAGGAAGTCGAACTGAAACAAGACCTGGACGATGCCGCGATGAGCCGGATCATGACCACGCTCATCAAGCAACGCAAGGAATCCGCCGAGCAATTCGAAAAGGGCAACCGGCAGGACCTGGCGACGAAAGAGCGGCAGGAGATCAGCATCATCGAGAGTTATCTGCCCGCCGCGCTCTCCTCCGAAGAACTGACCCGGATCGTCGACGCCGCTGTGAAGGAATCCGGCGCTGCGTCCCTCAAAGACATGGGCCAGGTGATGAAAGCCGTCATGGCCCGCTTGGCCGGCCAATCCGTCGACGGCAAAGTCGTCAGCGACCTGGTCAAAGCCGCTCTTCAACGGTAAATGTGCCGGCTCCGGCACCACCTCTCTTAATCTATTCCTCGATTCTGCCGATACCGCTCCTGACGGGTGGCATCACGCCGATGCCACCCCGGGTATGTCTCACATTCAACATGCCCGATCGGCAGGCATCGCACCTGCTCACACGCCACCAAGCGGACGAGGCTGCACATGGGCATCCTGATCGTTGACGATTCTCCCGACCAACAGCTGCTCCTAAAAACCGTGCTGAACAAAGCCGGCCATCAGGACCTGCTCATCGTGGACTCGGCCGCTTCAGCCTACGACCACCTTGGCATCGATCAGCCCCAGCCGAACGGGCAGGCACCCGCCATTGATTTGATCCTGATGGACTTTCTGATGCCGGGCATCGATGGGGTGGCCGCTACACAACGGATCAAGAGCCTGGAGCACTTGCGGGATATTCCCGTGATCGTCGTCACGGCCAAAACCGCCCTGGGGGATCTTCAGGCAGCCTTCTCAGCCGGCGCGATGGACTTCATCACGAAGCCGGTCAACAGTGTAGAGCTGCTCGCCCGGGTGAATTCCGCCCTGATGCTCAAAAAGGAAATGGATTGCCGCAAAACCCGTGAACTGGAGCTGCGCCGCAGCAATGCCGAACTCCAACAGGCGCTACGGGAAGTGAAGGTCTTGAAGGGCCTGGTGCCGATCTGTGCCTCCTGCAAGAAAATCCGGAACGATCAGGGGTTCTGGCAACAATTGGAAGAGTATATCCAGCAACATTCGGAAGCCGAATTCAGTCACGGCCTCTGCACCCCATGCATTAAAAAGCATTACCCTGGCGTTTACCCGGACTAGCTGCTAGCATCGTCCTACGACACACTTTCAGGGAGACACTGACCATGGGTATCCTGATCGTCGACGACTCGACGGACGATCGTCTGTTGATTCAATCCATCCTCGCCAATGCCGGATACGAAGAAACCTTTGTCGCGGAGTCCGCCGCCGCGGCGTTCCGTTTGCTGGGGCTCGACGGCCCGCGGCAAATGACGGGCCGGGTGGATCTGATCCTGATGGATATCGTCATGCCTGCCACCAACGGGATCGAGGCCTGCCGGCAGATCAAAGCCGTCGAACGCTATCGCGACATCCCGATCATTATGGTCACCGTCAAAACGGATCCGGTCGATCTGCAGTTGGCCTTTGCGGCCGGCGCCATCGATTACGTCGCCAAACCCATCAGCAAGATCGAGCTCCTGACCCGCGTCCGGTGCGTGCTCCGCCTCGTCCATGAAATCGAACGGCGCCGTGCGCGCGAGCAGGAACTCCTGGAGGTGATGCGCCAGCTACAGGAAGCCAACCAGATGTTGTTGCGTCTCTCCTGCCTCGATGGCCTGACCGGAATCACCAATCGTCGCCAGTTCGACGACTTTCTGGACCAGGAATGGCGCCGGGCCGCGCGTGAATCGACGCCGCTGTCGCTCATCATGCTCGATATCGACTACTTCAAGACCTACAACGACAGCCATGGACACCAGGCCGGAGATGAATGTCTTCGCCAGGTCGCGCAGCTGATCTCCAGCCACGTCAATCGTCCCGGCGACTTGGTAGCCCGCTACGGCGGCGACGAATTCGTCATCGTGCTGCCCGGCACCACGGTAGACGGCGCGGCACAGGTCGCCGATACGCTCCGGCGCAAAGTCTGTGAAGCAGAGATGAAACATCCGAACGGCGATCCCGTGACCATCAGTCTCGGCTTCGCCTGCACCGTGCCCAGCCGCGTTGCGGCACCGACCGATCTCATCAGGGCGGCCGACCAGGCGCTCTATCAGGCCAAGCAGGACGGGCGCAATCGCGCCAAGCAAGCCGGAGTCCTGACGCTCGTGCACCACACGCATAAAGATTGATGACCTCCCGCCGTCGCGACCATCGTGTCACCCACTCGCGAGACGGAGCGGTCATGCCGGATTGAGACGACCGGACCACGACATGGCGAAACGCATCACGCAAACCAGACGAACCGCCTCAACCTCTCCCGCACGCCTCCCCCGAACTGCTTCCCGACCGTCCGCCGCACTGCAACGCGAGCAGGCCGCGCGCCTGCGTGCCGAGCGGGCGCTCCAGCGCGTGTCCAAAGAATTGCAACGCCGCGTGGAAGAACTGCAACGGGCCAAAGATGCCGCCGATGTGGCCAACCGCGCCAAGAGCGAGTTCCTGGCCAGCATGAGCCATGAGATCCGCACCCCGATGAATGCCATCATCGGCATGGCCGACCTCTTGTGGGAAACCACCCTCACTCCGGAACAACGGAAGTACCTGCGCATCTTTCGCCGCGCCGGAGCCAGTCTGCTGAGCCTGATCAATGACATCCTCGATCTATCGAAAGTCGAATCGGGCCGCCTGGACCTGGACTCGATCGACTTCGACCTGTCCGAGTTGATCGACAAAACCAGTGAAATGCTGGCCTTGCGGGCCAACGAGAAAGGCCTCGAACTCGTCTGCCACCTCGCCAACGACGTCCCCTGCCATCTGATCGGCGATCCCAACCGCCTCTACCAAATCCTGCTCAACCTGCTGGGTAACGCGATCAAATTCACGGAGAAGGGCTCGGTGGTCATGAGTATCACCAACGATGCCGAGCTTCGGACGCCGGGCGCGATTCGATTCTCGATCAGCGATACGGGCATCGGAGTCCCGCACGACAAGATCAAAGCCATCTTCGACACATTCACGCAAGCGCATAGCACGATTGCGCGCCAGTACGGCGGCACGGGACTGGGCTTGTCGATCTCGCAACAGCTGGCAGCCCTCATGGGCGGCCGGATCTGGGTGGAAAGCACCCTCGGCGAAGGCAGTACGTTCCACTGCGTGGTCCAGCTTGGCGTGCAAACAGCCCCGCCGCCATCGAAAGTGTCAGGCACTATGAACCTGGCCGGGCTCCGCTGCCTGGTCGTGGACGATTACCCGACCAACCGGCTGATCCTGCGAGAAACGCTGTTCGGGTGGGGCGCAACCGTGGTGGAAGCCGACAGCGGCGAACAGGCCATGGAGGCCCTGGAAATCTCGTTGAAGTCCGACGCCCCGTTCTCCCTGCTCCTGCTCGATTGCCGGATGCCCGGCATGGACGGGTTTGAGGTCATCGAACGCATCCATGCCGATCCCAGATTGAGCCACCTCACGATCATCATGCTCGCGTCCGACCGGTGGGCCGACGACATCGCCAAGACCTACGACCTCGGCCTGGGTGGCTACCTGGTCAAGCCGATCCGACGCTCCGATCTTCAACAAACCATCAGCATCGCATTGGGCCGCAGCAAGAGCGGCTTCTCGCCTTCTCCTCAAGGCGCCGCTCTCCCGGCCGCACCTCAAGGACGATCCCTGCGGATCTTGCTGGTGGAGGACTCGCCGGACAATCAGGTGTTGATCCAGTCCTATCTGAAGAACACCATCCATCGATTGGACCTGGCCGATAACGGGCAGATCGGCGTGGCGAAATTTCAGAACGGGCACTACGATCTCATTCTGATGGATATGCAGATGCCGGTCATGGACGGCATCACCGCGACACAAACCATTCGACGCTGGGAGCAGGAGCAGGGCCTCCCCGCAGTTCAAATCATTGCCCTCACGGCCCTGGCCCTCAAAGAAGAATCGGCGCGGATCTTCGAAGCCGGATGCAATGCCCATATGACGAAGCCGCTGAAACGAACCACGCTGCTGGAATTACTCCTGGCCTATGAAAAGACGCGAGCGCAATGATGCACCATCATGCTGAACCCGGCCCCGACAAGATCCCCGTCCGTATCGATTCCAGCCTTGAAGCCATCATCCCCGGGTTCCTCGCCAACCGGCAGCGGGATCTCACCACGATTGAGTCCTGTCTGAAGCAGGGCGATCTCAATACGATTCGCATGCTGGGCCATCGCATGAAAGGCGACGGCGGCGGGTATGGCTTCGATCAGATCAGCGCGATCGGCGACCAACTTGAGCGGGCCGCCATGGCGCACAATCTCTCGGCGCTACACGATCACCTCAACGGGTTGAAAGACTTCCTGTCCCGCATCGAGATTGTGTACATCCACTGAGTTCAACGCCTGCACTCGTCGCTCCCCTTCCCTCCATTTGCGTGACCTGCTCCATTCCGGCCTGGCGTCTCCACAGAAAACGACGGCAACTGAAAACAAGAGTAAGATGGCGGCTTCGGTAGTCCTCGATGACGTTCTCCGTTAAACCTGTTGTTTAACAGGGGAGCTTACGGAGGTGGCCCGGATTTGACAGACACCTTTGAAGGGGGACAGGATTCCCTCAGGAGGTGTCCGAGGCGTTCACGCAAGCAGTTCACCCCGGAGTGTAAACGCGAAGCCGTACAGTTGTTAGAGAGCGGGAGCCGTCCGGCTTCCGCGATCGCCCGCGAATTGGGCATTGCCCGCAATCAGCTCTACAAATGGCAGACGGAGTTCCGGGCGCGCGGCGCCGGGGCGTTTCCGGGATCCGGTGCGCGCAAGGAGCGGACGACCGAGACCGTCCGGCTGAAGCGGGGGCCCTCCCCAGTGGACGCTCGATGGACTCGATGACACCATCTGATCAAGCCGCCCTGCCCTGGGAGACGCCGCCCGCGCAGCCGGCCCCTCCGCAGCCCACCCCGCTCTCACCATTTGATACGCTTCGGTACCTCGACCTGGACATACGAAGGCTGGCAAGGCCAGGTTTACCAGCGCACATACCCAAAGACCGCCTTTAAACGGGAGAGTCTTGGCGAGTATTACCAATACCGCTACAAGGGCCAGCCGCTGTTTTCGACGGTGGGCAATGACAGCACCTTTTACCGCCCCCCCACTGCCAGCCAGCTCATCACCTATCTCCGCATGATGCCCGATCATGCCCAGATGTGCTGCAAAGTGTGGGAAGAAATCACCATCCCGACCTATGCCAAGCACGCCCGGTATGGAGTACGAGCCGGGCAACCGAATCCGAACTTTCTCAACGCCGAGGCCTTCAACCAGTTAGTGCTGCAGCCCTATCGCGATGCGCAGTTCCAAGCGCAGACCGGCCCGTTCCTGTTTGAGTTCCAACAGAATGGACTCCTCACGGACGAATTTGTCACACGGCTCGATACGTTCTTTTCGCGACTCCCCACCGACTTTACCTATGCCGTGGAGATTCGCAATGCGAGCTTTCTCGGCGCGCGGTACCGGGACACGCTCTACGCACACGGGGTGGCCCACGTCTATAACCACTGGTCTTACAGGCCGCCGCTCGCCGAACAGCACGCCCGCATGACATCCTTTACGGCACCCTTCGCTGTGCTGCGGCTCCTCACGCCCCTCAAGATGACCTATGCTGCTGCCAAGGCTAGAGCTGAACCCTATACGCGCATCGTCGAAGTGCTCCCCGACATGCGCAGGGAGACGGTTGCGCTCGTAATGCACGCGGCGAGGGAAGGCCGAACCGGGCATGTGTTGGTGAACAACCGGGCCGAGGGCAATGCGCCGATGACGGTCCAGGCACTCGTCGATGTGATCCAAGGCGGCCTGAAAGGCTCATGAACAAAAGAATACGCCTAAATGTTTGATTGCAAGACCCCATCTGATCCCCGGCTTTGAAGCGGCCAGTTGAGACGAGCCAGGCGCTGGGATTGGCCGGGACACCTTCTCGCGACCATTGTTCGACAGCAATGGCGAAGGCTTCGTGCATCGCCTCTTCGGCCGCGTCGAAGTCGCCAAGCAGGCGGATCAAGGTGGCCAGCACCTGCCGCGACTCAGTGCGGTAGATTAGGTCGACGACTGCGAGTGCCTTCTCAGTGGCCTCATCGCTCATAGGTTCTGGACCATCTCCAAGAGTTTCAATACGGTGTTCCAGTTCCTCACGGTCGAGACGGTTTTCAAGGTGCGATCAAAATAGTCGTTTGTGAGTTTCGTTCGAGCCACGCCGTTTGGCAGCCAGAGATAGATGTCACGCCCACGCAGGATAAACGAATCCCCCGGCGACCGTGTGGCGTCAAGCGCCGCTACGCAGGCGGGATCGGGGACATCGGCGAGAAACGCAACGTGCAGCGCGGCGGTGTCGAGGCCTCGTTTCAGAAAGGGGTTACGCGTTACAGTCGCAGCGAGTTCTTCTTGCGAGCGGATCACTACCGGTACCGAGAATCCGAACTGTTGCTCAATCGCGGTTGTAATCGTGCCGGGCAGCCGCTTGGCGACAGTGGGCGGCACACGAAACACGAGGTTTCCAGTCTGGATATATGTTTCCACATCGACGCACCCGGCCTCCCTGAACATGGCGGCGAGATATTTTATCGGGAGCCTCCGGTTCCCGCCGACATTGATGCCGCGTAACAGCGCGATATGCGTTGCCTTGTTCACAGGCATAGCTTCTCCTTTGCCTATCGAACGCACACTTGCCGGCCGAACGTGAATGAGCTGAAAACGGTTGCCGATCCTCTCCGATGCGTCATTGCATCGGCTGTCTGATGACGGTTTTCCATTTCGCCGGGTCAGCCTTGCGTATATCGCTCAAGTAAATTTCGTGATGCTTCCCAACTCGTTTGCCTCTGGAGTCAATGAATAGATGAACCTTCTCAATCGTCGGCCCTTCTTCGGAGAACGGGCCAATATGCAGAATTTGCGCACACGTACCCTCCGAAAAAGCTTCCACCCGCACCTTGGAAATGGCCGTTGGATTCTTTTTCTTTCTCACATCGGCAATAGCGTTGTCGATGATTTCAGGTGTGACGAAGGATGGCTGCATGATCATCATGGTCCATTTCCAGTTCGATTTGTCCTTGGTGGTGAACTTTGACATATCGGTGGCCCACCAAAGTCCTTCCAGTGGCATAACTCCATAATCAATTCCCGCTGGCCCCTTCTTGACCATGAACTTGACGGCGTAGGAAACCGCGAATAAAGCCTCAATGGCATCGGCGTATGCCGGTGATGTATTGGGGTCGCCTGTGCCATCCACCATCAAGTAGTTCATCGGTGGAATATCAACCTGAACAACCTCCTTGGCGGATGCTTGATAGAAGTGCTGCAACTCTTTCTTGAGATCAATTTTCTTCATGGGCTTACCCAATGACGTTCGAGAATGTTTTCTTGATCGGCGCACATTGCCCGCTCAGGAGGTTGCACCTATTCTGCCAACGGCTTGTCATCGGTCATCGGCCATGGGCCGGTTCTCCTTCCGCGTAAATCATTCCCCCTCACAGCGACGCCGACGGGCTGCGAGAGCTGTCAGCCTCGATCGGGTAGTCTGAGCAAATCGATTAAGTCCGAATATGGACTCATCGCCTGCTAGAGTTTTCTCTTGCGCTTCTTAGCACCGCCAGGCCAACAAGCCGGACAAGGACCCACGCCGCGATACTTGTGTCCACGAGAGCATGTCTTCCAACCACCTCGATTTGCTTTTGGCATGATGCGCTCCTATTGGGCCTCCATTTCTCTTAACAGGCCGGGTGGGCTATCTGGTTTCACGAGGTCACGTTGAGACAGCTGAACCGGCAAGCAGCTATACGGACCGCTTCTCTACTACGGTGTAATGCGCCGATCGCTGATCGAAACGCGCCAAGAGCGCTCGTGCTTCCGGTGGAACCACAGCCACTTCGTAGTCCGGACCCGCGAAGCGCTGCACTGCCTCGACGGAATCGAACCACATGATGGTCACAAACTCGACCTCCTCGGGCACCGAGCCTCGGAGCAGATCGATGGCCTGGAAACCGGAGATCTTCCGTCGAATGATGCTAGGAAAGATCTCGCTGCGAAGGAGGCGCTCGTACGCATCAGCGTCTGCCTCAGTGGTCCAACCGTGCCAAATACGGCATATCATCGGCCGCTCGACTCCAGATTTATGACGGGAAACAGTTGCCAAACGACACGAGTAGCTTCGGTGAACCCTTGAGCCGAATCCTGCGCGTCAGCAAGGCCCAGATCAGGCTGCCTTCTTTTCGTACGAATCGGAGCCACGTTCGACTATCGGCCGTGATGCGCAGATGCGGTTTTTCGATAAGACCGTTCTGTACCGAAAGGGTCTTGTTGCGAATGATGACCGTGGCCTGCCGCACCTCGGTGCCTGTGAAAGTAAAGTGATACGTCGCGTCGAGACCCGTTGCCTTCCCGCGCTGAAAGGCGTTGGGGAGGCCGGCTAAGAATTGATCGATTGAGGAGGGACGAAGACTGTTACCGACGCGCCGGACGGTTTTGTGCGGGAAACGCTTGGCCACGTGCAATTCGGCATCGGACCCTGGAACGACATAGACCGGTTCGATTTTGTCTTGAAGCGGTGTCACCACGTCGGTCGTGAATGATTTGCGATCCGTCAAGAATGGGGCAATGACTTCTTCGCCCGCCGGGCAGACCGCCAGGCAGTAGGCGGCTTTGTAGTTGGCGCCGAACGACAGACTTTGCCACATGGAGGCGGATTCGGCGTCGTTGACCTTCTGCCGATAGGCCTGTGCATTCGGGCTCTCCGCAATTCGTTCGACCCAATCGGTGAAGCCGCCCATGAATTCACGATAGTTATGCGTATAACAGGCAGAGAAATCAAAATGGCCGTCCGCGCCGATCGCGCCAGTCGGGCAGGCCGCCACACAAAGCTTGCATTCCAGGCAGGGGTTGTAGTCGATCGGAGTGTCGTAGACACTGATTTCGTGGTCCATCACAATTGTGCCTAGCAGAATGAAGTTCCCGAATTTGGGATGGATGACGTTCCGATGAATGCCCATCTGGCCGAGTCCGGCTTGCACCGCGACCGGTTTGTGCGAGATCACCCAGATCTTGCCTGGAAATTGGCCCATCTCCATCGGGAATCCCATCGACGGGTTCAGGGCTCGCATCCCGCGCGCTTCCAGTATCTTCACGATCGTTCGGGCAATGTCGTTCACGCGATCGCCCGCGTGATGAAACTCCAGGTTGGCAACGGATCGGGCCGGGCTGCGAATCGGGTCGCGGTTCATCCGCACGACGAAACTGATGAAGGACTTGGCTTGCGGGAAAATGTGAAGGAGATCGTTCCGTTGATCGGCCAGAGCCGGTCGTGCGAGTTCGACGAAACCCACGTCGTCGGCCCCGGTTTCCAGACAGAGCTGCCGCAGCTCGCCGGCGTCGAGGGGAGTTGTCCGCTCAGCCGCCTGCGCGTGAGACGATCGCTCGCGAACCTGTTTGACCGTGGGATGTTCGTCCAGCTTGACCATGGTAGCCTCCTTAGCCGCTCGCGGGCTCTGGTCAGACCGAGGCCCGCCGATCTTCGTGCATGACCCAGCGTTCTCGGGGACGGGCAAGCAGCGGAGTCAACTGACGGATCGTCTCAGCGTCTTTGTACTTACCGCGGACGGCATCGGCGTCCGCTCGGCTTCACCATTTGGCAATCGCCATGACATGCCCCGGCGCATCCTCATCGACAAGAATCTGATGAGACAGGTAACCGCCAAAGTGCTTCATGTCCGACCAAACGTGTCTCGTGAGCCGAAGCCCTTCCGCTTCGCTTTCAAGCTTCAACTTCGTCGCTGCATAGGCGAGAAGTGCGCCAATCAATAAGGCTGCGATGATGATGGTTTTCTTCAGCATGGTCGTTCTTCCTCGTAGAATGATCATCCCCTCAAATCAAAAGAGATCGAGTGTCACTTGAGAATCGAGAGCACGGTCTCTGCCGTCTGCCTGACGACCTCGGCTGGTGTGCCGGCTTTGATCATCACGATCGTGCCCTGCATCATCGTCACGAGGACTCGAGCGAGCGCCCGAGGATTTTTGTTCTTGTCCAGCTCGCCGTTCTGCTTCGCGCGTGTGAGCAGCTTGAAGAATGCATCCTCCAAATGCTGGAGCCGTCCGGAGACTTTCTTGGCGATGTCGGTCTGATGAGGGGCCAACTCCATGGCCGTGTTGGCGATTAAGCAACCGCGACGTTGGGGATCGGAAAGGGCGAACTCCAACATGCCCTCAAGAAACTGGTGGACCAGCGGAATAGCCGGGCCCGGCCGGCTCAGGATGGAGAGTCTGCTGCCGACGCCGACGCCAGTGCAGTAAAGATCCATGGCTTTCAGGAACAGTTCGCGTTTGTCTCCGAAGGTAGCGTAGAGGCTGCCGCGATTGAGGCTCATTGCGGTGAGCAGATCCTCCATTGAGGTCGCTTGATAGCCTTTGTGCCAAAAGACCTGCATGGCCTTCTCAAGCGCCTCATCCGGATTGAATTCTTTGGGACGGGGCATTGAAGGCTCTCCTGTGCCTCTGAGTTAAAAGATACGGTACGCCATACTGGAATGATCGGTCAAGTATTAAGTTGCTTGGCATGACCGAGTGAATTGACTGAAGGGTTTCTGCATAAACACACGAAATCGTTCTCGAGCCGATAGCAGTTGTATAAAGTCGGCACAGTGAGCGAACGAACGGATGTCTGATGAGTTGTTTCTCGATATCCGTGAACATACCCGGATGCGCGTACCCGTTCCATTCTCCTGTGCGCTGCCTGAGAAGGCGCGACCGCGCTGGTTTGCGAAAAAACGGGCCGGTCTCGGCGTGGTCTACGATGTATCGCTCAGAACCGATATGGAGGGTCTTGCAATCAAACATCCGTCAGGCCTATTGGTTTTCAGCGTCTTCGCACATTCGAGAGGGTCATTCTACGGTCCAATCCTGGGTGATCACCTTACCTGATGCGGCAGTCCTGGCATTCTCCCCCGCTTGAAACTGGTACAGGTTCTGGAGCAGCGTCACCGCATGAATACCCCCACATCACTTCGTGCCCTGTTCTCACTGCCGGGCTTCGTGGCAGCCTCCCGGCTCGTCGGCGTCTTCGGGGACCGCGCCGCTAGGGTGCTGGTGTTACGGCGCCGGAAAAACTGCCCGCTGCTCACAGTGTGGACGCCGGTGCCGCGGGCGCTACGACCAACGGACCTGCCGTGCCCGCGATCACTCGGCCGGCGGGTTCTGCAGCTACCTCCAGTTCGAGCGCTGGCGGGCTCACTGCCCGAGGTGCCGTAGCGTGCTCGTAGAGCGCCGACTGGCTGGCCAAGAATCCGCGCTTCACCCACCGCTTCGCCATGCACGTGGGTGCGCTCTGCCGCGAGAGGCCCAACACGGCGGTGGCTGAGGCGGAGCGCCTCCACGACAGCACGGTCAAGGACCTCGACCGCCGGAGACCAATCTGGGTCAGCGGCAAGAGCCGCACCGAAGCGGACAGGGATCTCTTTTTCGCCGCGCTGGGCACGAAAAAGCGGCGCACATCCAGCTCGCCGCGATGGACATGTGACAGCCCTTTCGCACCTCGCTCAGGCGCCACAGACGCGCGTGATCTTCGACAAGTTTCGTATCATGCGGCACCTCGGCGAGGCGCTCGACGCTGTCCGCCGCAGCGAGTACCGCCGCCTCACCGCCAAGGACCGCACCTTCATCAAGGGACAGCGCTATACCCTGCTGTCCCACCGTGATCACCTCTCCCTCGACGGCCGCCGCTCCCGCGCGAAGCTACTCAAGGCCAACAAGCGGCTGAACACCGCTTACCTGCCCAAAGAATCCTTTGGCCACCTCTGGGACTACCAGACCGAGAGCGGAGCCCACGCCTTCAGAGGTGGCCCCGCTTGTTTGGACAGAATGTTTCCGTTCTTAAGTGGAGCCTCGCGGGTTACTGACTACGCGGCCGTCAGCCGTGGCGTCAGATTGTCATAATACACCTGGTCGGGCGTCCGACCGTCAAGCGCCCGATGCGGCCTGGTCTGATTGTGGTAGAACGTCAGGTAGCGCTCTAACCCCTGCTGGGCTGCGCTGACGGTGTCATAGGCGTGTAGATACACCTCCTCGTATGTGATGCTTCTCCAGAGGCGTTCCACGAACACGTGGTCTCGCCAGCACCCTTTTCCGTCCATGCTGATCTGGATGCCGTGGTGTGTCAGAAGCCCCGTGAACTCCTGGCTCGTAAATTGGCACCCTTGATCGGTATTGAAGATCTCCGGTGGACCATAGCAGCCCACGGCGTCCTGCACCGCATCGAGACAGAAATCGGTCGTCAGCGTGTTGGAGCGCCGCCACGCCAACACCCGGCGACTGGCCCAGTCAAGAACCGCACACAAGGACACAAAGCCCCGCGCCATCGGGAGATAGGTACTATCGGCGGCCCAGACATGATTGGGCCGCGAGATCGTCAGGTCGCGCAAGAGATAGGGGTACACCTGATGGGCCGGCTGCCGCCGGCTGAGAGACGGCTTCCGATACAGGGCCTCAATCCCCATGCGGCGCATCAGGGTCGCCACATGCCGCCGCCCGATGGTCTGGCCCTCTTGCCGCAAGAGATCGCGCAGCATGCGGGCGCCGGCAAACGGATGGGCCAGATGCAGCTCGTCGATCCGCCGCATCAGCGCGAGCGCCGTCTCTGATACGGGCGTCGCGTGGTAAGAGGCGGTCGAGCGGGCCAGCTTCAGCAGCTGGCATTGTCGCCGCACAGGCAGTAGATGGGTGCGATCGATCATGGCTGTGCGCTCCGCAAGCCCGCCTTGGTGAGCGCCCCGGCTAAACAATCATGCTCCAGGGCCAGTTGACCAATTTTGGCGTGGAG
>ERZ1292633.346-Hain-H41-02um-R1-346-length-57627-cov-26_pt1 | contig 57627 bp, 51 predicted proteins | sample MGYA00564406_ERZ1292633 | MGnify/ENA primary metagenome ERZ1292633 (study PRJEB36523, sample SAMEA6512639) | groundwater metagenome | collected 2019-01-08 | study: AquaDiva: Metagenomics assemblies of 32 groundwater samples | reverse complement strand
TGAACCGTGAATAGTTTTTCCTGTTGGTCACATTTAACCTCCGCTTAAAAAGTCAGGAAACAGAGGGACAACCCCCGAATTATTTCTTTTTCTCTGACAAATCCGATTCAAACTGATCCACAAACTGCCTTGGGCTCAATATCCTGATCCCCATGTAATCTCCGATCTCCTTGACAGCTTTATCTCCGGACACGATCACTTCCGCCTTGAGCGCCACCGCGCATTCAATGAACTTGTCGTCATCGGGGTCGTTCTTGACGGCATTTATTTTAGGCGTCTTCGCTGTAAAGATGATATTGAAGCCTTTCGATAAAAGAGATAGGAGTTCTTTAAGCTCCTCTTCGTTCTTAAGGCCAATCCTCTGAAGGACCTCAAAGTATTCGTCAAGGATGTCTTTGGATAGGCAGAGGGTTATGCGCCCCTTTTTCCAGAGGTCTATAATCCTTCTTGGATTCCCTCCAAGAAAGGATGAAACAAAGATGTTGGTGTCTATGACAACTTTCATCTCGGTCTTTTCCGCACCTCTTTAATCGCCTTGCTTATCTTTTCCTGGGTCACACCTCTGGCCTTCAGCTTCACGCCGACCTTATCCCACAGTTCGTCAATATAAGAACTTATATCCCTTTCTTTTATATGCTCTTCAATGAGTTCCCTGACAACCTGGCTCGTGGTCTTCCTTTCAACCCTGGCAAGATTGTTAAGTTTGTTTTTTATCTCAGCGTCGATCCTTACAATCATCTGAGTCTGCATGTTGCCTCCTCCGCTTTGTATATCTTGTATAAATTGTATATCACTTAATACAACCTGTCAAATTCTTTGCTTGACGCCTTTCCCTTCTGAATATGACGGTGGGCGAAGCCCACCCCACCTTAAAAAGTCATCTGGCTCATTTCAAATATCGGAAGGAGTATGGCGAGTACAATAAACCCTACCACAAACCCCATAACCAGTATCATCATAGGCTCCAGGAGGGTCAGGAGGGTATCAAGCCTGCTGTTCAGCTCCTTTTCCTTGGCATCTCCTATTCTGGCAAAGATATCCTCAAGGTTTCCCCCTGCCTCCCCGACACTAATAAGGCTGATAACGCTCTGGGGGAAAAGCTCCGACCCCCTGAGGGACTGATTAAGGCTCTTTCCCTCAAGGATAGCCTTTTCAGCCAAAGACAACGCCTTCATCATCTCAGTATGTCCTGCCGCCTTCCCGGTTATCTCCAGCGCCTTTGAAAGGGGTACCCCGCCCTTTAACAGGGCCTCCATTGTACGGCCAAAACGGGCCATATACAGGGAGTGAAGGGTCCCTCCTATAAATGGGAGTCCGTCAAAAAGCTTTTCAATGGCCTCCCTCCCTTTATCGGTCTTTGAGAATCTGTAACCTGCATAAGAGATCGCTGCTAACAGCAACAGAACTACAGGCCAGTAATCTGAAAGGAATCCTGACACTCCAATAAGTAAAAGGGTCGGGATGGGCAGGGCCTTTCCCACATCCTGAAATACTGTAACGACCTTTGGAACAACGGACGTTAATAAGTAAAAGAGGATAATTAAACCTATCAGGGCCATAAAGATAGGGTATGTCATAGCCGCCCGTACCCTTGCCGACACCTTCTCCTGCATTTCCAAGTGCCCTGAAAGGTGGCCGAGGGCATCCTCCAGCATTCCCCCGGCATCCCCTGCCGCCACCATGTTTATATACAGGTCGTTGAAGACATCGGGGTGGAGTGATAATGCCGCAGCAACGGCCTTCCCTTCTTTTACCCCATCTCTGACAGAAGCCAGGATCGCCCTGAGCCTGCTGTTTTTTTCTTCATCGACCAGTACAGTCAGGGCGTCAACCATAGGAAGGCCTGACGAAAGCAATACCTTGAGTTGATAGGTAAAGGAAGATAACTCCTTCAACCCCGGCCTGCTTTCCCATCTCAATCTGCCGCTTATGGTTGCCTGTTCTTTATAGCTTTCCGTGAGCGGTCCGGTAAGAAAAATCTCTTTCCCTTTCAGGGAAAGCCTTGCATTTGTCTGGTCCTCGGCATCTATGACGCCGGATACCGCTTTCCCTGCCGGACTAAGACCTGTATATTTGTATAAAGGCATCTATTCTTCCTGCGTTACCCTCAATACCTCTTCAACCGATGTTATCCCCTTCATGATTTTATCGGCTCCGTCTGCTATCATCCCCTTCATCCCTTTCTTATCAGCCTCGGCCCTGATGGTGCTGGAGTCACTTCCTTGAAGTATAACCTTGCGGATGTCGTCGTCTACCTCAAGAAGTTCGTAGATACCTTTTCTGCCAAGGTAACCTGTGCCAAGGCATTCGCTACAGCCGACCTTTCTGTAAAAAACGTAGTGGTCAGTGGCCGGTGGTCGGTGGCCGGTTGTAACTGACCCCTGACCCTTTATGCCCTTTAGGGTACTGACCACTGACCCCTTGTTTAATCCTATCAGCGCCAGTTCATCCTCAGTCGGTTCATAACTCTCTTTGCACCTTGGGCACAAGACCCTCACAAGCCTCTGGGCCATGACCGCTATGAGGGATGAAGAGACGAGAAAGGGCTCAATTCCCATGTCCACAAGCCTTGTAACTGCGCTTGCTGAATCGTTGGTGTGAAGTGTTGAGAGGACAAGGTGTCCAGTGAGTGCTGACTGAATGGCCATCTCCGCCGTCTCCCTGTCTCTTATCTCACCAACCATGATTATGTCAGGGTCCTGTCTCAGGATATGTCTGAGCCCTTTTGCAAAGGTCAGTCCTACTTTGGGGTTCACCTGCATCTGACCGATACCTTTCAACTGGTATTCTATAGGGTCCTCTACTGTCAGGACATTTTTCTCAGATGAGTTTATTGATGCAAGTGACGCGTAAAGGGTCGTGGTCTTCCCGCTCCCAGTCGGCCCTGTTATGAGGATGATCCCGTGGGACTTGACCAGCATCCTTCCGTAACCATCAAGCATCTCTGCCTGCATGCCCATGTCATTGAGTCCAATGAGCACACGTTCCCTGTCAAGGAGCCTGAGTACCACCCTCTCCCCTGAAGATGTTGGAATGGTTGAGGCCCTTATATCCACGTCCTTGCCGGCTATCCTGACCCGTATCCCTCCGTCCTGCGGGAGTCTCTTCTCCGCCACGTTCATCCCTGCTATGACCTTCACCCTAGATACCACTGACGGATAGAGCCCCTTTTGTATCGACTGGATGTCGTGCAGTATCCCGTCAACCCTGAACCGTACCCTCGCATCCTTCTCGAACGGCTCGAAGTGTATATCGCTGGCCCTCTTCTGCAGGCCTTTAGAGAGGAGGGTATTTACAAGCCGAACTACAGGGGCCTCATCGTCTGATTCGAGGAGGTCCCTCGTCTCTTCTACCTCTGAGACATCCTCGATCACCATTGTCCCTTCTTCGCTGTTGGCTGCCTCGTGATAAACTCTGTTTATCAGGTCAAGCAGGGCCTTCTCTTCCATGAATACGGGCCTGACAGGGGAGTTCAGCAGATGCCTCAGGTCGTCAATAGGCTGGAAGTCATCAGGACGGGATGAGGCGACGATAACTGCGCCATCCTCCTTTCTTACAGGTAAAAGGGAAAACCGCTTGGCATAAGAAAATGGGAGGTGTCTTATAAGTGTGCTGTCTATATCTGCAAGTTCCATAGTTATAGTAAAGGGATAAGGATTAGAGGATTAGGAGTGATAAGGGGTAAGTACTCTACCCCTTTAATCCTTACCCCTTTAATCCTTACTCCTTTAATCCTTACTCCTTTAATCCTTACTCCTTTAATCCTTGCTTTTCACAGTCTTCCCGTCCATCTCTTCTTTTGACTTGTCCATTTCGTTTTTCTTCTTTGCTGTTATGTCGTTCAAGACGCTACCCTTTACTATGGTGGGAGTTATAAATATCAGAAGGTTAGTCTTCTCCACCTGCTTCCTCTGGTACCGGAACAGCCACCCGAGTATTGGGATATCTCCCAGGAGAGGGACCTTTCTCACGATCTTCACCTCGTTGTCGCGGAGCAGGCCTCCTATGGCTATAGTCTCGCCATCCTTTGCCACTACTGTTGTGCTGGCATATCTCTTGTTTACTACAGGCCCAACCTTATTTGGATCAAAGATGGCGGAATCTGTAAGGGACGATATCTCCTGATATATGTCCAGCTTGACGAACTCCCCTTCGCTGACCCTCGGGGTGAGTCTAAGGGTTATACCTATGTCCTTTCTTTCGATGGTGGTCAGGACGTTCCCCCCCGCTGTCTGGCTCTGTCCTGTGACAAACGGGACGTTTTCACCAACGACTATCTCAGCCTTCTGGTTGTCAGTAGTCAGGAGATGCGGCGTTGACAGGACGTTAACATCTCCTCCTGTCTGCAATGCCCTCACAAGAGCGCCTACGTTCATGTACTCGGTGCCTCTGAAGGTAATTGTCCCTTGTACTACACCGGCTGCCATTCCTGACAGGTCGGCCATTCCGGCAGGTCCTGAGACAGCAGCGCCAATGCCGCCAAAGTTGGTCCCTCCGAAACCGGTTAACTTGCCGGCTTCAGGCAGGTCGGTTGCCCTGAACTCAACCCCCAGCTCCTTCATCTTTGAGAGGGATATCTCCATGATGGCCGCTTCCACATACACCTGCCTTCGCCTCAGATCGAGCTTTCCTATCACGTCCCTGACGGAGTCATAGTCCTCCGGGGCCGCCGTTATCACCAGGGAGTTTGTCGCCTTGTCAGCTGAAATATTTACGGGACCGGTAAGTCCCATGCTTCCCCCTGGCTGCTGGCCGGGTTGAAGCCTTGAGAACAGTGCTGTCAGTGTTTTTGAGACATCTTCCGCCTCGGCGTTTTCCAGGGGATATACGTTAATCTTCCCTTTCCCCGGCGGGGCCTCGTTGTCAAGGGCTGAGAGGAGAGAGACAAGCCGTTCGGCGTTCCTGGCTGTGTCGGTCAGGATGATGGTGTTTGTAGGGATATATGCGTTTACAACCCCGTTCCTTGATATCAAAGGGGTCAGAACCCTTATCCCTTCGTTTGCATTAAGGTATGTCAGTGGTATGAGCCTTGTTACAAACCCCTCTCCTTTTTCTTCTGTGAGTACCTGTGTCCAGTTCTGCTTTGCATCGCTCAGTGGAATTATCTGTGTAACGTTGTCGGAAGGCACAGTGGTATAACCCTTGAACTGTAAAACTGAGATAAAGAGCTGATAGAGCTCATCTACAGAAACCTCTTTCGGAGAAATGACCGTAACCTTTCCAGTTACCTTTTCGTCGAATGTAAAGTTCTTTCCCGTTACATCACTTACAAGACGAATGAATACAGGAAGCTCCACCTCCTTGAAATCTACCTTCACGCCCTTTGGAGGCTTGACCTCGGCAAAGGCGGAAGGAGTAAATAGTGAACAGTAAATACTGAATAGAGCAATGTAAAAACATGGCTTCAGCCATGTTAATAGGCCTGAAGACCTGTTTCTACGACTGACGACTGACCACTGACCACCGACCACTGATTTATCTGATTTCAATATTAACACTCTCCCTCCTCCCGTTCCTGTTGAAATCCAGAGCTATCTTCCTTTCGCTTTTTATCTGCTGGAACAGAGTATATAGCGTATCAGGGTTGTTTATATCTACCCCGTTGACCCTTTCGACCACGTCGTTATTCTGTATACCGAGCTTCGTGTATATACTGCCTGGGGCGATATTGAATATTTTGTACCCGGTGGTCTTTCCCCCCTCGATATTAGGCGTTACCCTGGCCTGAGCCATCACCGCATTCATGTCTGAAAGCGCCCCTTCCACATCCCTTGGATCAAGCCTGATCCCCGTTCCTGTAGGGGCGGGTTTCAAACCCGCCCTTACCTCTGCTTTAGGCTCCCCTTCGATAAATTTTACCTCCAGGACTTCCTTTTTATCGCCCTTTGTAAGGACAACCTTGTTCTTTCCTATTTCATAAATAATCCAGCCGCCGCCAACGTCGTCTCTCAATCCGTAAAGCTCCTGTTTGTTGCTGGCTGGATCAAATGTGACGGCATGTGGGTATGCGCCGGTTATTGTGCCGATTAGCTTGTTGGATGGCAAGGCCTCCAAAGCTGGTTCCAAATCCTCCTCGGCGGAGACAGTCTGCTTTTCCTCAACCCTTCCCTTAACCGCCACCTTTTCCGGCAACTTAAAGGAAGGGAGAGTCTGCATCGCTCCCTTGCCGGCGGTGTTTACCATATCTGCGGCGATGAAGGCAGTGATGACTAAAAAAGTGGCCTTAAGGCCGATATCCAGTGCTTTATAATTCATGTCTATGCAATCATATTATGTAGAAACAGGCCCTCAGGCTGCTAACATGCCTGAAGCCATGTTTCTACGTTCCTTTAAAAAAAGCAACATATCAAAATGTTAGAGGATTGTCAATTTTACTGACAGGGTTTTTAGACAATTCATAAACAAGGTTGCCTTTCCTCACCTAAATATGGTATAAAACTAATATAGAGTGATGGTTTTACCACAGTAAAACCTCTCTTTTCCTTTTCCGTTTCAAATCCATAATTACAGGGAAAAATAATTGAGCGAAGCTAAGAACAAGAACATCGTTTGGCACCACGGGAAGATATCAAAAGATGACCGAGCAAGCCGGATGAGGCAGAGAGGAGTTGTAATCTGGCTTACAGGCCTTTCCGGCTCAGGGAAGTCCACCATTGCCGTGGAACTGGAGCATGCACTCTTAGATAACGGCTATAATGCCTTCATCCTTGATGGAGATAATATACGTCACGGCCTTAATAAGGATTTAGGGTTTTCGCCTGCCGACAGAACCGAGAATATAAGAAGGATAGGAGAAGTGGCAAAATTATTCTGTGACGCGAATATAATAACTATTGCCGCCTTTATATCTCCATACAAGGCGGATAGGGATAGGGCCAGGGGGCTGCTGAAAGAACTGGAGTTCATTGAGGTTCATGTAAAATGCCCAGTGGCGGTTTGTGAGGAGAGGGACCCCAAGGGGCTTTACAAGAAGGCGAAGGCTGGGGAAGTCCCGGAGTTCACCGGGATCTCGGCGCCTTACGAAGAACCCTTAACTCCGGAGCTTACCTTGGATACGTCCAAACTTTCTGTGGAAGATTCTGTAATTACCATCCTTTCATTCCTTGAGGAAAAGGGTTATGTTAGGTTTTAATGAGGTATCTATGAAGATCACGATGCTCAAAAACCGGAGATTTCCCCTTTTTAGGGCCGTTAAGGAATAACCAGTGCTTTTCTGGTTAAGCCTTTACGGCCCTTTATGCCGTTCCCGCCATTCTGATGTCCAGGTTAATTTTGAACGACGGCTTAATTACAAAACGGGTATGGTGGAGCTTCAGAGTTCTCGTCACTCTCTAAACAATAAAAATCGGCCCAATCCGCCATTTCCGGGGGAGGGAGGTTTTCACGGAAGATCTAATAAATTCCGACCGCATTAAAGGCGCCTTGAACTGACACAATTTCCGGTCCCACACCGTATAGATCAATCGTGGCCTGTTCCACTGCGTCCCTGGCACCTGTAAACGTGGAATTGGATGAGAGGTAGAACATGGCAAGGTAGTAAATCTGTTTTGCCTTATCGGCGCCAATATCAACAGTTATTAAATAGGCTGCCTTATTGGGAATGCCCGAGTTAATATGCACCCCGCCGTTGTCAGTCCATGGCCAACAACCGGCTATGTATTGTTCCGAGGTATGTTCAGGCTGCCCCCAGCCATTGAGGGGATCATTTGCGTTATAATTGTTTTGAGAATAACCGTCTGTCCTGAAAGGTGGGTCGTCCATTCTTCTCAAGGCATAGTACGCCTCATAACCAGGTGTCTCATCGATCTTCATAACCTCTTCCCCTATCTGGTACGGAAGGTCGTCACCGTAATCGATAGCAGCAAGCATCCCCATGACATCAGACCATGATTCATTAAGCGCCCCGGACTCCTTACAATAGGTGAGATTGTTGACGGCCTCTGTTACCCCATGGGTGATTTCATGGGCAACCACGTCCAGTGCCCCGGAAAGGGGGTGAAAGAGGACATCACCGTCTCCGTATACCATCTGCTCCCCATTCCAGAATGCATTGTCATAAGCAGTATCATAGTGCACGGTCGAAATAAGGCCTCCGGATTTTTGAAAACCGCTCCCTGCATACCATGTAAAGTTGCTGAAGTTATTCTTGTAAAAATCAAAGACATAGTTCCCATAAAAATGGGCATCTACCCCTGCGGGGTCTTGCCAGTAGTTATCGGCATCCTTCATTATGTATCCCGGAAGGGTCTTGGTATTGTTGGTAGTATAGGTCTTTATCTTTATGTCTTTCCCGGGTACCGGCTGGTTGCCGAGATAGAATTTACCGCCTATCTCGTAAGTATCAAAGGTCTTGAGTGTCCCATCAACACCGTTGCCTGTTCCAACAGCAGGGCCATTATGCATTATCCTGTCTTCGATCATTATAACGGCGCCTTTATTTGCATCAACATAGACACGGTAGCGTGAAGGCTTCGGCTTGGCCGTAAAAGGGAATTCCAACTTGTATGAAAGATAGAATATTTCATCCCAGGGCAGGATAACCAACTTTGTGTCGGGAGCAAGGTCTGTGAGCTTCACTGCGGACTTACCGATGGATATAGCCTCATCCCTTGAAATGGTGGGGGTGGTTGCAACCGGGACATTCGGTTCAAAATGGTTTGCGACCGTCATGATTACACCTTTATCCACCCTTACTGTAATTTTTCCGCCTATGACATCCAACCCGTCCTTCATCTGCTTGAAGTGGATGATATGCCCTTTAGGCGTAGCATCGGTGCGGTCCAGGCTCAATTCCTTCTCCGTATCCTTTACACCGAATAATGCCTTGTAGCGGTTAATAAAATCGAAGGCAATCTTTTCGGCTGAAACGGTAGAGGGTCTTGTTAAACTTAAGCGGCCCGACATAAACTTTATTACCTCCCTTCTCTCGTCCCACTTCATTCTGAAATCCCCCTGAGAGATATTCTCTATTTCTTCAATGGAAGTTTTCACGTCCGCACTTGCTGAACGGGGGATATCCTGAGCCATTGAGATGCCGCAAAACAAAACAACACTTAACATCAAACCACAAACAGCTCCCGGCTTCATAATCTTTAGTCCCTTCTTCATAGTTATTCCTCCTATATAGATTTCAAAAAACCGGCTTAAGGCACAACCTCAAATGCGTCTACGTCTATATAGTAACCCGTAGATTTGGAATTCTTCTGCCCTGAGACCTCTATTCGGAGCGTATGGTTCCCGGCAGAAAGTCCTGTCTTCTGCAAGACCACCTGATACTGCGGGGTTGAGTTGTAGAGGTCCACCATCCCCATATATGTCCCGTCCAGGTATACCTTTGCCTTACCCAGCATCTTCGCCTTTTTGACTATCCATTTTATCCCCGTCCCGCTGAACTGGAATTGGGCGTATGCGCCTGTCTGGCCGGAGTATTTAAGGGCGCCTCCGCTGCAGGATGCGCAGTTGTAAACAGCCCAGTTGCCTGAGTATTGTATGGCAGGGTCGTCTTCCTCAAAGTGAGGGATAATAGGTAGACTCAGCGTGGCCGTCATCGTGGGACCGGAAGCGCTTATGCCCGTAATGCTTACATTGCTCGGGGTCCCGTTATAAAACCTGCTGTTGGGCGATGAACTGTCCGTAAACGACGTTTTGCCTGTGGAACCAGGAAAAGGATCTCCCCCATCCCCCCGGTCTATATTCTTTTCCAACTCCCAGAGATTATCAGCCTGCACAAGGGCGACACCGTAATGGCCTGTCGAACAGGAAGGCCCGCCTGGGTAGCACTCGTAGTCATTAACAGTGTTTGCGTTCATTTTGCTCGATATGGTATCGCCATCGATATGCCATACCAGGAGACCTGATCCTGGGAGACCTGCATCAAACCCTGCCTTCTGCCTGTTTTCCACCAGGAAGTATTCTCCCGATAGGGTGTTTCCGCTAAGGAATTTATAGACATCGGCAGCGGTAGCTGCCTGCTGTATCGGTTCATTTGCCAGAGTCCCTGAAACCTGGGTCGGTGTTACCCAGCCGAGGCGATATTTGCTCCATGCGTCCATGTGGGAAGGACGGTCTCCCGATCTTGTCACATAGGTCCAAGATCCCCCAGCCATAAGGCTCCAGTTGCCAATCCCTTGAGAGCTGCCATCCGTGTCATAAAGATCAGGGAGGCCGAGGGCATGTCCGTATTCATGGACAAAGACCCCGACAGTTGTTATATCCCCCCACAACTTCTCAGGCTGTATAACATAGTCATTGACCTTTATCTTGAGGGAAGGGTTGGCGATACATGCATCATTTGTCGTATACTCGCCGCCGCTGCTGCGTCCATAGAAGAAGGCGGAATTGAGACTCCATCTGTGGGACCAGATATCTGTAGAGACGCCGCTGGCCTCCTCGCCGCTGCCTTGATGCACAACGTTTAATGCATCTACATAACAGTCCCCGTCCTGGTCATAGGGGGCAAAGTTGAATCCTGCTGCATCTGCCGCTGCGGCAGCCTCCCTGACCAATGTCCCCGGCCACCTGTCGGATCCTAAATAGTTCTGTCCATAGTAGTTATGGGTGTTTGATGCATTATACCAGCCGACAAGCCCGCCGGCTCCGGCGGAAACACTGAATGCCCCATAGGAGACCTCTTCATAGTAGTCCTTCATGCTGTAATTGCCCGCGCCAAAGAGCAATGTGTTAAAGTTTCCGCTTGTGTAAGTCGTCGTTGTGTCGCTAAAGTTAACCAGGATGACAGGGATATTGGCTGTCCCTGTAGGGGGGACTACCTTGGCAGCCGTTTCCCTGGCAAGCCTCATCGATGGATAGAACCCATCCTGATTTACTGCCCTGATATGCTTAGCTGCGCCGACAGGAGGAGAATCCCGTCCAACAACCATTGAAGAACTGACAAGGCCACCCTCCTTGCCGGGTAATGCATATGTCCAACTGTTTAGAACTTCATCAAATACAATGGTATGCCCATCTTCTGTCTCCCATCCATGGGAATCCTCGTCCCCCCACTGCCTTGCTGTAAAAGCCGTCCCATCGGTCTGATGCAAGGTATGGACGTAAGGTGCGGCAGGTATCGCATATCCTTTGCCTGAGAACAGGATCCCCATGAGAAAAAACACGACTATAAGACTTGAAGATATCTTGCTCATATCACCCTCCTTTAATGTATTATCCTTATACTATTGATCCAGAAACGGCGTCCCCTCTCATCTCCTGCAACTCTGACTCTTACCCTGACCCTTTTCCCAAATATGGCAGGACTGATCTCCTCCTTAGACTCAAGTATGATATCCTCCCCTATCACCCCCTTTACGAGATTTGGCAACCCCTCCACATCCTCCGATGACTCTACTGTGACTGTCAACCTGTATATTACCTGTTCAGGCTCTATATTAAGCAGCAGAGAAGATACCTTGCAGTACCCGCGAACAGTGCCGGCAATAACCGCCTCGTTTGGAATCACAGGGACGCCTCCCCCATAAACATTCAGTGGGAATAAAACAAGCATCATCAGAAACATCTTAAAGTTCATCAATGTCTTATGCATAGGAATAAATCAAGTCATTTCTATTGGGTTTTTTTCGCCTAAATCCTACTTTTGCCAACTATTGCCCGTTACTAATAAGCTTAGAGTTATTTAACACATAAACCTGTACCGTGCAAGGAACTTACTTTCTAATAGTTTCCCAATAGAGTTTTTTCTTGTATATTTAGCCTATCTATGCTAACCTTTCCTTAAAGCAAAGGCCTTGGTGTGTGAGGTTATTTTTCTACGGGAATAAAAGTGCTTTAAGGGGTCTATCATGACGAAAATATTTTCGTTTTGTTTACTAATAACCTTTGTAATGACCGGTTGCGCCCATCGCCCGCCAGGCACGATAGAGGTGGCTTCCGTCTCTGAAGAAAAGCCAGAGATTAAACCTGTAACTGTCTCGGAATTCACCCTCGGTCCAGGAGATGTCATAGATGTAACTGTATGGCGCCATGATGAGTTGAACAAAAAGGTCCAGGTTGACCCTTTTGGAAAAATATCCTATCCCCTCGCGGGAGAGATTAATGTTAGCGGACTCAGTGTCTTCACTGTTAAGGATAAGATCATGGAAGGGCTTGCCAAATATCTCGTTGACCCTCAGGTTAACGTCTCCGTCGTATCTGTACAAAGCCAGAAGGTGTATGTCTTAGGAGAGGTTTCAAAACCTGGGATATTCGCACTCCAGGCCCCGACCAATGCGTTAGAGGCTATTTCAATGGCAGGCGGGGTAAACATAGATGCCGCGGACAAAAGGGTTCTTCTCGTAAGGGGCGGCCTCTCAAACCCGGAAGTTACCACCCTTAACATAAATGCCGCGCTCAAGAAAGGGGATTTGACACAGAACCCCATGCTTAAGCCCGGGGACATAATCTACGTCCCAGCCATGTATATTGCGGACGTAGGCAGATACTTTAGACATCTGTCCAATATATTGTCTCCTATTGTGTTGTTAGAACAAGGAATAATACTTGCGCCGAGGGTAGGGGATGTCTTAACAGGTGACTCGCAAAAGAGCGGTGGGTCTACAATTATTATAGAAAGGCCACCGTGAGAAGATCACGGGAAGGTAGGATTTAAGAATTCGTTATCTTGGTAATAGAAATATCTTCATTAATCGATACACTACATATAAAGAAAGACCAAACAGGACGTAGAGGATAAGAACCTCGGCTAAAACTATTCGATCTCTTATCTTCAGTTTTTTCTGAAGCTTCACTACCTCATGGGGCTCAAGCCACATCCCTTCATAAGGGTATTTGCCTTCTTTTTGCTTTTCTGCATACTCCTTTAACAGCTCTGCCTCCATCTTCCCTCTTATCTCTTTTCTTAATTCGCCTATAACCATGGCTGCATCTTCTTTATTCCTAACGCCCATTAAAACTCCATGTGTAAAAGATAAACGAAGAGTATAAAATTAAAGAGGAAGGAAAGCACACCTATAGAGCTTCCAATAAGGATACCCCCTATATATTGTAAGGATGGGGCCGTCTTGCTTAAATAGAGAAACGGCGTCGGGGGGACATGCTTCTCTTCCACCGCTAAAGCATGGAGTTTTGAGAAAACCCGTTTCCTCTCGCTTTTTTCTATTATTATTAATACGTCTTCATGTACCAGACCCATTTAAACCTCTGACGCCTTTATGGCCTTCAATATCGTGTAAACACGCTTTTCTCTGGTTTCTTCCAGATAGTGGACAAAGAAGGCATAAAATACTCCGCCTATAAAACCCGCTAAAGACGCCACAAAGAGATTCAGCCACAACACAGGGAAAGAAGGTTTTGAAGGAGGAGTGGCGTTATCCACCGGCACAACAACCTGAGGGGCCCTCTTTGTCTGGGCTTTGGCCTCCTCTAAATTAACTTTTAAGGTATCTACAAGTTTTTTATTCCTGTCCATATCTACAGAGAGATAGTCGATCTGTTTTTTTAAGTTCGGGATATCGCTCAATCTTTCCTGCATCCCTTTCAACACCATTTTGGTTGACTCTATGCTTGCAGCAACCTTTTCTCTATCGACATAGAGGTTGATCAGTTGCCTTCTCAGGCTTTCATGGAATGTATCAGGCGCTTTTACCTGGCTTTTTATTATCTTTTCTACCTCGGTGTCCATACCTTTCTTTACCGTCTCGTAACCCTTCTTCAAGGCTATAGAATCCGGGTGGGACTCTTTGTATTCAACCCCCATAGAAGCTATTTTTATCTCCATGTCAACCAATTGCTTCTTCATTGCCTCCAATAACGGGCTTGTGACAATGAGTTCTGAGGCATTCAGGATGTCGAGTTCATTTTTTAACTCCCTCTCAGTTGATGATATCTTGTTTTTGTTCTCATTATATGCAATCTGGTACGTCTCCAATTGAGATTCGAAAGATGTCTTCTGGGATATAAGCTGCCTTGTCTCTTCATCCAGGTTCGCAATCCTGTTCCTCTCCTGGAATGACCTCAGTACATCTAGTGCATCCAAGTATTTTTTCTGATTTAGTGATATCTCGTCCTCTAATGTGGTCTGTATCCTGGACTGTGAAGGTAGAGAATACCCTCCCATCAACTGATTAAAATATTTTACGTAGGCATTGGCAATGCCGGCAGCCTTGACAGGGTCTTTATCCCTTGCATAAACCTCTATCAAATATTCGTTTGTCAGGACAAAGTCGGTGTCTTTTCGCATTAAATCCTGAATGGTTTTGTGAGGGAACTCCTTTTGTACAAGCTCGGCTATTGCCTTGCTCTTCAGTATGCCGATGTAAGGCCCCTGAGTATCTTCTTTTGCTATCGGGGTAAGTGGCGATCTGGCGCTTGCTCCCCCAGAGGGGGTAAAGAAGTTTGTGGTATCAGGTTTCTCAGGCACAAAAAAAACGGCCTTGGTTTCATAAACCGGAGGTATCACATTGGAGAGAATCCAGGCCGTAAACACAGCCGTGATGATTACAGATAGAATGATCCACTTTCTGCTATATAACACATACCAATACTCTAATAAGGTCTTTTCTTCCATCAACACCCTTTCTATCAACGGGATTGCTCTACGAGCAGGTTATTCAAAGCCAGGCAATCGACCTTCGTTTTCAGGAAACTTCTGATGGCATCTTCCGGGGTGCATACGATCGGCTCTTGAACGTTGAAGGATGTATTCAAGAGTATCGGCACCCCTGTAAGGTTCTCAAATTCCTTAATAAGACTCCAATACAAAGGGTTTGTCTCTTTATTAACGGTCTGGGGCCTTGCCGTTCCATCCACATGGGTTACCGCAGGGATGTCCTTCATTTTTTCTTGATTAACCTTAAAAGCAAACAGCATAAAAGGCGAAGGGACCGGATTCCCGAAATATTCACTGCTTCTTTCTTCTAATACCGAAGGGGCAAACGGCCTGAATGCCTCCCGCTGCTTGACCTTGAGATTAATAATCTCTTTCATATCAGCCCGGCGGGGGTCTGCAAGCAAACTGCGGTTGCCCAACGCCCTCGGACCCCATTCCATACGGCCCTGGAACCAGCAAACCAACTTGCCCAGAGACAGCAAGTTTGCAACTTTAATACACAGCTCGTCGTTTGTCAACTCCTGATAACGAAGACCGAACGTCTTAAGCGCATCAATACACCTTTGATTGGAATAAGACGGCCCCAGATAGGCATCTTTCATACTATAGCTGCGGGGAGCTCCGGATTTCTTATGATAGACATGAAGGGCGGCGCCGATGGCTGTCCCTGCATCTCCAGCGGCTGGCTGGACAAATATGCGGCGAAATGGGGTGTTGTCAAAAAGCTTACCGTTCGAGACACAATTCAGCGCAACGCCCCCTGCCAAACAAAGGCTGTCCATTTTTGTTTCCTTGTATAGGTGATTAGCCATGTGGAAGAGGATTTCTTCTGTCACTACCTGCGCGCTCTTCGCGATGTCCATGTGCCTCTGAGTGATCTCCTCGCCCTGAAGTCGGTTCTTCCCTAACACCTTGATTGTACCCTCTAAAAAGACTCCCTCCCTTGCAAGATGGTAGTCAATGAAACCAGGATTCAGCCTGAATGTCCCGTCTTCACAGAGATGGACCGCCTTCTCTTTAAACAAATCGACATATCTGGGCTCCCCATAGGAGGCCATTCCCATCACTTTATATTCATCTGACTGGGGCTTGAAACCAAGAAACCCTGTAACGGCTGCATAAAACTGGCCCAAGGAGTGGGGAAGTCTGATCGACTTTATCTGCCTTATATCATTTCCCTCACCGATCCAGAAAACGGTGGTATTTTCCTCTCCGGCACCATCCACTGTCAGGATGGCGGCCCGTTCGTAGGGTGACACATAATAGGCGCTGACTGCATGGCTTAGGTGATGGTCAATGTAATGGAGCTTAAACTTCCCTTTGCCGAAATCCCTTATTAATATCCCTTTCAGCATGAAGAGTTCGCGCCACTCATTGCCCATCTGACCGATACCCCGGCTTGCCTTTGACTGGAACGCCTTCGGTGAAAAAGCAATAGACTTCAGCGCATTGAAGGCCCTCGTTTTCAAGACCCAGGGCCTCCACGATACAGCTACATCATCAAGATCGCCAAAGGTCACACCGGCCTCTTCCATGCAATATTTTATAGCATTTGCAGGAAAGCCTACGTGGTGTTTCCTCCTGGTAAACCTCTCCTCTTCTGCTGCGGCAATTAATTTACCGTCGATGACGATAGCAGCCGAGGCATCATGCATGTTGTTTATACCGAGGACAACCATATTTACTTTTCTTCGTCCTCCTCCGATTCCTCGGCCTTCTTTTCTTCTTTTTTAGGCTTTTTAGCTTCCTCAGCCGTCACAAATCCGTCGCCATTGGCGTCAGCCTTTTGGAACCGTTTTACAGCCCTTTCCTCTGCTTTATGTTGCGCAAAGGCAACGCTCTCATCCTTTGAAAGCTTTCCATCCTTGTCTGTATCAGCCTCTTCGAGTCTAACTTTTTTCCCTTTTACCTCATCAGCTGCTACAAACCCATCGCTGTTGATGTCCATCTTCTGAAACCTCTTTTCAGCCTTCTCCTTAGCATTAGCCTTGGCATAGGATACAATCTCATCCTTGGACAACTTCCCGTCCTTATCCGCATCAGCAGCTACAAGTCTCGGCGGCAACCCTTCAGCAAATGCAACAGAAGCAAGAACAAGTAAAAACAAAACAGACAAAAACTGACCTTTTATTCTCATATTTTTTCCTCCTTTAAATATATATATAACCCTTCTCTCATTTGACATTCAAACGATGTCTAAGAATGAATCAATTTTAAGTTGCTGCTAACATGGTATTTACGGAGAACGGCTATGGTTAAATATTCCGACCATCTTCACCCAATCTCATTCAAAAGTTATTTAACATTATAGTAACATCATTTGTATACCAGCGTGGCACAGCAAGTCAACAATTTCATTTGCATTAATGTCCACTACCGCCACTTACGTTGGTCTTTCACCTTCAAAAAATCGGCCCCAAATTTGAAAGTGGCGCCCCCTTTACACAATTATATGGAGACGATATAGCCAAGCTCGTTGCTGACTGCCAAATCCAAGTGTCCATCACCGTTAAAGTCCGCTGTTCTTGCTACTAATTCTGTAATGATCTCCGCCATTTCCCTTTTCTAAGTCCCGTTGGAAGGCTTACAGTAAATCCTTACGATTTCGGACCAGTCACGACGGATAACGCACAATAACCCAATAAGAGGGAAGATGCTAAACCTTAGCACAAGACCGAATAAAATATTGTAAAGGAAACCAACTTCTCTTGCTGTCTTAAGCTTGTCATTAAGCATATTGTTTATGCTCCACAGCCAGCTTTGCGGCAATGGGAAGTATCTTGTCTCTATAATCTCGAAACCATTTTTGGACATCATTTTTTTTAAAGTTGATGGCGAATATTGAAACAAATGAAATGGTATTCCTAATAGCCCCCAGTGTTTGCCAAATATTTTAAAAGATAAGGAATCAGCATTGGGAACTCCTATGATCAGGAGACCATCAGATTTCATCACTCTTTTAATCTCCACGATTAGCTTATCGGGATCCTCTATATGTTCAAAAACCTGTTCAAGCCTAACTGCATCAAAAAATAAATCAGGATACTCGGCTTCAAATAGGGTTCCATTGATAACATTTATGCCTTGTATCTTTGCTGAGGCAGCACCGCTTTTGCTTAGTTCACATCCATAAGTATCCCATCCCATTTTATGGAGGTTTGAGAGGTATCGACCGTTTCCGCATCCAACATCCATTATTTTTTTCCCGGATGGATCCATGGGTATTATTCTTTTCTTACAGAAGAAAAAAAGCATCTTCAGTACCTTATTAACAAGACCTTTTTTTTCATAATATATATTAGTATAATAAGAGAGAAGCCTGACTCTAGCATTATTCCAAAAAGTTTCGCTTATTGGTTGATAAGCGTAATGCTCATCTATTTCGTAATACTCCCTGATTTTTTGAAGCTGTATTTTACTCATAAAAACCAAGCCACAGTTGCTACATCTGACTAAAAGGTATTTGCCAGCGACTTTATATTGGTGGTCTTTTGCGTAAAAAAGAGGAATAATGACCTTTGAGCCACATAGCCTACATTCAGAATCTTTAGAGAACATCCAATTTCCTCCATCCGACAAAACTATTCTTTACTTTACTTGTAGTTCTCAGCAAAATAGAATCCATAGCTGCTATAACACCAATGAGAAACCATAAATATACCCCCTGATAAACCGAATCAAATTGCAGCAGGATTAAATAAAGACTAAAGGCGAATAACAGACCCCTCGCAACCCCTATATCCATCGGGTCACGCACCTTAATGTTTATTACAATTATCCTTCCCAGGGAATAGAGGATTATGCAAAGATATACGATCAGTCCTATAATCCCTAAATCTCCAGCCACCCTGATTAAGGCATTATGGGCTCCCCATCCGTAAAAATGAGAGCAGTATCTATTACTTTTGCCGGCACCGATTCCGACTAACGGATGGCGATTTATAAAGCCGTATAAACCTTCTCTGTTAAGCTGCAGCCTTATTCTCAATTCTCCCCAGGACCTCTCCTGTAAAACGGCATCTTGCACCTTTCTATATATATCAGTAACATGTATGATCGGCTTAAAGTTTATAGTGATAGAAACGACTACCAGTAACAATAGAAAAAGGGCCGATATATGCAATAAATATTTCTGCAATCTTCCAATAATTACCAGTGGAACAATCACACCCAACGCCATTAACGTAACCCTGGAAAAAGTCAAATAAAGCCCCACGGACATTATCAGCAAGATAACCCAAAGGGAGATTTTTTTTAAGGCAGTTAAAGGAATATATAGCAGTATATTGAGGGTGATAATTATGTTTGTAGATAGAAGGAATGCTATAACTATATAGCTTCCGGTAAATCCTGGAACCTTTAATGCAGGGCCAAAATCTGTGATTTCTTTCATATGTTTCATGTTTTTGGCATCTATGAAACCGACTACAGGAAATCCTGTAAAGACATATACAGCCTCTTGCAATATCCCTATGAAAGCAGAGATTGTAGTAATTATAATGAGCCATTTAATCAAAAAAATTAAACCTTCTCTGTCAGTGCAAAGGTTGACAATCAAAAAGGATAGCATCATAAGTTTGATAAATTTGACGGCCGCCAGTGATGATGTTATGTATCCGCTGCTTATTGCCAGCATTATAAATAATAAAAAACTTAGGTTAAGGATGTCTATGATTGTGATTTTTAATTCACTTTTCTTGACCATGCAGATTACAATAAATATGGAAAAATAAACTCCTATAACCAAGTCACCTAATGCTATTGGAAGCGGAGAAAGGGCGTCAGTTTGAAGACCTATTACAGTCAGAATAATGAATGCCCGCCGTACATCAGCTTTTTTCGTTTGTTGAATCAAAAATAACAGGATGCCGCCAGTTACAAAAGATATAAGGGTAATAATAGATATTTCAAAAGGGACACCTACCCCCAGCAAGGTTTTTGATTGTAAATTGGCAACAAGGAATGGATCTGATACTATTAATATGCCGATAAATATGCCGATGATGAGTTGCTGGATCAAATTAACCTTTCTCCAGTATCAAGATATATACCGAATTAGGTGAGAGGGAGATCAATATCCCTTTATCAAGGTCGATTGTCCTCTCTTCTCGTGAACCTTCTAAGGAGACTTCCTTAAGATTATTTATTTGCTCCATCTTTTCATAATAGAGTCTCTGTCTGACATCTTTATATTTTTTTACCGCACTCTTGAGATGGCCCATTTTTTGAGGAGACAGTCCTTGGATTTCCAGGCATTCGTTGATATTATCCATGCATTTGATTAAACGTCTTTCTATCTCATCTATTTCTGGGTTGCTATACCCATTATCCAACAGAGATATCCTCGCCGCTTCTTCCGCCTTTCGTTCAGCCTCTTTTTTTGCATCCATCACGGCTCTGTCAATAGCTCCCCCAAGTCCGCAAGGCGCATCGGTTTTAGTCGGTTCAGTCCTCTTATTAAAACTACAGGCATTACTGTGTTCTTCATCCACCTTGTAAGTTATAAGCCTTGCTTTCCCGGAAAAAGGCGTGTTAACAAGCTTAATATTAATTTCCTTTGCGCCGTTAAAAGCCGCCGTAATTGATTCCACTATCCTGGCGGACTCAGGATATTTCAAGTTCTTAGAGGCGTTCCTGATACAGCTTAACATGTGCGTATTATTTAGACATGTGTAAGCATCTGCTGTAAGGTCAAGTATCTCCGTTTTCTTAGGGTCTTTAAGCTTAGAAGCCAATCTGTTCTTGCATCGCAAAAAGGCATTTTCCGTTTTTTCTCCTTTGCTTTTTTCCTCCTTAAAACACCTCTTTGCCTCTTTTTTCTCCTCTTCGGAAAGCCCTATTCCTTCCGTCACCGTATCGATAAGATATTTTTTGAGTTTTTGCTTATCCTTAGGGGCGTAATTTGTTATTATAGTCGAAATTTTGTTGTCCTTAACGATTGAAACGGCATCTATATTTATTCCATCAGGAATACCCGTATAAACGATATTTCCTTCCCCGGCAGCCATAGTCAAGGCCTTCATGGCGTTATATATAGGTTTGATCACCCCTCCGCCTATCCTCCCTGCGTCAGTAAAGATGCTCCAATCGCCAATAAATGTGGAGCCCTGTCGCTCCTTCCTTGCCCTTTTTTCCAAACCGCTATTAAATACATTAAAATCATACCCATGCCATTCGATTCCCGTTTTGTACATTTGTAAAAGGGTTCGGATAAAATATGAAGCGCTCTCATGCGTGTCAAGATAGTCAGCGGGGTAAGCTGCGCTCCAGTATGTCCAATCCGAGGGGTAGAGCTTTATTTTTCTCCTGTCGATCCCTTCCTCTTTAAGCCAACCATCAATGGTTTCGGCATCTTTTAAAAATCCGTCGGGTTGCGCTCCAAAGGAATGCCAGTTGATAAAATCCAGAGGAAGATGATTGGAAGCCGCATACTTTATAAAATTTTTCAACATAGACCCTTTTCGTGGATCCGCCCAGCCCCCTTCTTCCCTGCAAAGCCTCTGAATCTGGTGTGTGTATTCGGGATGACTGCAATCAAGTTTATTCCCCTTAACATTCCAGGGACCTATTCCTCCCACCTTTATTTCCTCACTCACGCCTTTGGCAGCCCTGGCTGTTACACCATAATACTTGAAGAAACTCTCTTCCGAACCAAGCCAGTCCCGGTTAGGTTCATGACCCACATAAAACCCAAGTTTCTTAACTCCCAAACCGTTCCTGAAATAACTCAAGGCATATTTAACAACCTCGCTCCACAATGCATAATCAGCTGGAGGAGAGGCTTGCTCCACGGTAAACCCTCCCTCATTATTCAACATCTTCATATTGCTCCCTCGTCTGGAAGAAAGCCACGACCGCATTGGCGCCGGGTCGAACCCAATTACAAGGGTTGAACCATATCTGTTTGCCTTTTCTACGATAAGGGAAATCTCATCATTAGCAAGGTAATCCTTTAATTCTTTTTTAAAGCTTTCAAAATCGGTACCTCCGAGGGGTATTGAAAGTTGTATTACAGCGGGGCGATTTTCTTTTAAAAACCTCTCCAAGATATATTTATCTTTGTCGCTCGGATGTGCTATCCAAACACTGCTGGTAAGTACATCAGGGGTTTTACTAATTTTTTTTGAAGCATCTATTAAAATATTATTCCCCTCCGCTGCCATTACATGGCACGTAACAACAAGGAATAGAAGTATTAAAATAACTGATTTATTTAAGCAATCTCTCATACATCACCTCATACCTTTCTATCATAGTCTTCAAACCGAATACAGTATTTACCCTTTCCTTATTAAAATATCCCATTTCTCTTCGTATATCAGGGTTTCCCAGAAGATGTAATATCCCCGCTGCCAATTCATCGGGCCTACCCGGGGGTACCAATATTCCGCCTTTACCGTCCATGACAATCTCCGGGACTCCTCCCACCTTAGTAGCTACAATGGGCTTAGCGAGAGACATGGCCTCTAACAGCACTATCCCAAAACCTTCCCAGAGAGAAGAAAGACTGAAGATGTCCATGCAAGCGATATAATCGCCGGCATCGGGCCTCCAGCCGGTAAAAATTACATCGTTTCCCATATTCAACGTTCCCGCTAAATTCTCCAAGTCTTCTCTAAGGGGGCCATCGCCTACAAGGAGGAGTTTTATATGCGGATGACGGTTTTTTACCAATGCGACTGCCTGGATAAGCACGTTTACGGCCTTCTGCGGCTCAAGCCTACCTACCGTCCCGATGATTATATTGCCGTCATTTTTTATTCCCACTCTATTTCGTATTAATTCTTGTGCCGGATATTCTTTCAGTTCAATGCCGTGGTATATCACATCTATCTTTCCTGTATCGGTAATCCCCGCATTTACACCCACTTCTTTCATATTTTCGGAAATGGCCACATAGTGATCTGTGAATCGGTCCATAATTTTTTCTATCATTAAAAAAAACCTTCTTCTTATGCTTCCCCCGTAAGGATAGTCAAATGCCCACCCGTGAATGGTCCATAAAACCAAAGGAGTTCCGTTAAGCCGGGCAGCAAACCTTCCTATGATGCCTCCTACGGAAGTGTGCGTATGGACTATGTCATAGCTTATTTCTCGTATTATCTTCAGAACTTTAAAAAATCCGATGATATTCCTTAATCTAAAAGGATTTCTATCAATCTCTAAAGGAAAAACATTCACCCCTTCCTTAGCAATCTCATCGAAGAAATGGCTGTCTCGAGGGAGAGCAAACGAGAGTTCAAACCTTTCTTTGTTTATATGCCTTGCCAGCATCAGGAGATTGAGCCCGATCCCGCCCGTAGATGTGGCAGCTACATGCAAAATCTTGACTTTATCGTTTGCCGAATTCCTCATATATCTCCAGCGTTCTTCTTGCAGTTGTCTCCCATGAGAATTCCCCCGATCTGATAAGTCCTCCGGCCGACAGTCTTTTCCTCAAGGCATCGTCTTTCAGTACAGACAAGATTGCATCTTTTATGCCGTCTGTAGTGTAAGGGTCAAAATAAAGAGCGGCGTCGCCTCCTACCTCAGGCAGAGCACCTCCTTTTGAAGCAAGGACAGGAGTGCCGCAGGCCATAGCCTCTATAATAGGCAGACCAAAGGATTCGGTAAAAGAAGGGATAATTGAAGCAGTAGCTCCGCTATATAATCCTGGAAGATCAGCAGTAGGCACATATCCTATAAACCTCACGCTCTCTTCTATTCCCAGCTTGACGGGCAACTTCAGCGTTTCGTTAAACCTCGTCTCAACTCTTGCAGCAATAATTAGGTCGGTATCCTTTCTCGCCTCCGACGGCAATCCGGCAAATGCCTCAATTAACCTCGGAATATTTTTGTGGCTTTTCAACGAACCGACATACAATAGATAGCTCTTCGTTAACCTGTATTTTTCTCTGATCCTGTCTGACTCAGACTCCGGCACAGGCATGAACTCCATTCCTACACCATGGTAAATAACAGATAGCTTTCTCTGCGCCCTGGGATAAATATCTATTATCTCCTTTTTAGTAAAATCGGATACGGTTAATACCACGTCTGAAACAAACAGGGCAATCCTGGCAATAAATGCTCCATAAGCCGCCGCCTTGCGAGAAATGCTCTTCCTTTCGGTCTTTGCCAGCGTGTCATGTACTGTAATAACCAGTGGGCAGGGTGTTAAAAAAGGGACAAGCCAGTGGTCTGTTGCATGGAATATATCAAGACCGTCTTTATAAAATCTATACCATAAATAAGGCTGCTTATACAGGTCATAAATAGAAACAGGAAGGACATCTGCTCTGAAATTAGGGAACTCAACAATTTCTTCTATAATCGATTCTTTGGATTTGAAATAAACAACGTATTCATTCTCGCGGTCTATCCTCGCCAAGTGTCTGATAAGCTCCCTGATATACCTTCCAACTCCTTCATGATGTAAAGAGCGAGCATCTATTCCTATTCTCATAGGGCAAACCCTCTCTCATTGATAGTCTTCATAAACCCCTTTGCAGCTGCAAAAACTTCTTTTACCAAAACAGTCTCTATATTGCGGCACCTTGTATCCTCACAAACCGGCTTAAATACGCCTTGATGGGTATAGCAAGGACCACATGAAAGATTCCCATGTAAGCCTATCCCGGTAATATTGGGAGGGTTTGACAATACCTGCCTTGGCGATGTCGGGCCGAATATGCCTATATAAGGCGTGCTTGTAGCCTCAGCAATATGCAAGGGACCTGAGTCATTACCTATAAGCATATCCGACAATTTGATTACAGCGGCCAGTTGCGGTATTGTGAGTTTGCCGGTTACATCTATAACAGCGTTATGATTGACGCTCCGAGCGATATTCCCTCCCATTTCATCCTTACTCCCGATGATTACGACCTGGGCCCCCTCACTTACAAGCGCCTTGACAAGAGATATGTAATTTTCTTCAGGCCAACATCTATACCTCGCATTCCAAACAGCCCCCGGGTGAAGCGATATAATTGTAGAAAAACCGCCTTCCCCTGTTAACCCCCTTGCTAAGGCCATGTCCTCTTCAGGAATATCGAGGACGGTCTTTTCCCTTTTAACCTTTAGACCGGCCGCATCCAAAAGAAATAAATTCTGTTCTGATATCGAGACATTATTTTTAAACTTAAGACTGACCGTATTCAAAAAGCCTGCTCCTTCGACATCGAAGCCGATCCTGTGCCGTGCACCTGCAAAAAATGCCATTAACAATGTACCATCAGTCCCCTTCCCCCTCGACGGCACATAAATTAAGTCGTATTTATTCTTACGCAATAAAAGTATCAAGGACATCCTTTTAAATATACCTTTATGGGTCCCTTCAGGTTCATAATCTATTATCTCTCGTATACGCTCTTTATTTGGGAGAAGCTTAAAGATATCTTTCACTCCAGGAAAGACGAGAAAGGATATGGAAGACGCAGGAAGGTTATCGCACAACGATTTTACGGCAGGGAAGATCCTCAAGACATCTCCTACCCCGCCTGCCTGAATAATAAGGATATTTTTTATCGAAGAGGCATCAATAGCCGGTTTTTTTTTGTTAAAAAACAGCACGCCTTTAAATACTAAAAATAGAGCCCTCTTCAGCAAATTTCTCATATTACCGTATCTCTCTATTTCGGCAGTGATTCGATATATTGCGATGCCTTCTCAACGCGGTCCTCCCACGTCCAGCCCTCTGCAGATCGGACATATTCTCGAACCTTTAAGGCATTATTCCCTTCTATTAACGATGCCTCGATGTTGCGCACAAACTCGTTGGCGTATCGAGACAGACGAACAACATTTTGGTTCTCCTCCAGTTCCGGTATCCATGACGCCACCACAGGCTTTCCACAAGCCAGATATTCAAATGCCTTGGTCGGCTGACATGCCTTTAAAAAATCTTCACCCTGATAAGGGATAATACATACATCAAAACCCTTGATAAATGCAGGTAATGCCTCCTGAGGCTTGGCCCCAAAGAACCTGATATTTTTCTGGCCCGATATATAAGGAGGTGGGGGCTCCGCGCACGGCCCGACAAAGACAAAACTCCATTGCGGCCGTTCCACTGCTGCCTCTTTTATCCACTGCCAATTCATCTTGGAATTGACCATGCCTCCGACAAAGCCTATTACCGGTTTAGGGATGTTTTCCATCTCTGGGGCAATTTTAAAATCAGGGGAAAGGCATTTCTTGAAGAGTTCAACATCCAGCGCTGAAGGAAGGTAGTGAGTATTGGGATTCTGGGCCTTCCGCAGGTTAAAGAGATACTTTGATGTCGCAAAGACGACGTCGGCCTTTCGGGTAAGCTCCTCCTCCATTTCCGAGAGCCTCGCCCTTTTATTAAAATGGTGTGTAAAGAAAAAACCCACATCGTCATTACAATCATAACAAACCAATTTTTCGTTAAATTGCCCCATAGGATTAATGGCATACGGATGGTATATCCATAAGATCGGTTCATTGAAGCCCAGACGCTTTGCGGTTCGGTTGATAGCCGATGCCGTAAAACGCTGGTTCAGACTGTCCGCAATCTTCTTATGGCCATATTGCATCAATAAAGGCGGAGGATAGTAAATATAAATATTTTCCCCGGCCTGACGGACTCCCTTGAGCCACAGGCGGGTCTTGCCCCAGTGGTTCTTCCACATAGAGGGTTTTATAAGCAGGTTGCTGTAAGCCACGGGCGGGTCGACAAACAGCACCCTATTGTTCTTTGCCAACCTCGTCATCATCTGATGCATGACGAGAGGGATAGAATCCCATACAAGCCAGGAGATACAGATTATGTCTTGACCCTTAAGCATCTATGAAGCCACCCTGTATACAGTCTCATCCTTTCCCGTAAGTATCCTGTCCACGATTTCAACCCCTTGCATAACAGAGTGATCCATATTCCCGACCTCATACTTCCATCCGCCAAACCTACCCCTTGAATAGATGCCGTGCTTTTCAAGGAAAGGCTGAATGGTTCGCAATGCATCGTCTCTTTTAAGAGTAGGTATTGGATAGGCATAACCGACATCCTTTACAAATGTGGAGACTACGCTGCTTCTGTCCTCATCATTCAGCAGGCCGCTGTTGATAAGACCCTGAACAGTCCTCTCGACGATGGTGGCCTTGTCTTCACGCTTATATGGAGAATAAGACGTTTCGCACATCATCGAGCAATACCTTGTGATATCTCCGCCTGGCACGTTGTTGGGAGAATAGTTGGAAAAATATGTTACGCGATAGAAGGGAGCGTTGTCTTCAGGGAAATACATCCAGCATTTCTTGTCATCCAGCCGCTTCTCCAAACCTATCCCCACAATAAGGACACTGTTATGCTCAAGGAGAGAGGCGTTTTCCGCAATTCCCGGAATCCCCGGCTTTAAGTTCCGGCAGAATATGTCCAGAGGGGCCGTGTTAATGAGTTCGTCATACGAATCGACGGTCCCGTCCCTGAACCTTAATTCCTTCTTATTGATATCGACCTCTGTCAATTCTTTATTATATGCAAGGTGTTTTTCGACGTACGGCTCTACTCTCCTGTATATCTCCCCTGTCCCTCCATAGAGCGGGAACCTGAATTTATTGTTGGGTCCCCAACTTATATCGTCTTTACTAAGAATTACATTTTCCAGAACCCTTTGGATATTTACCGGACTGACCCGCTCGGCGACCCAATTCTTATCCATTAACTCCAGAGGTGTTGCCCAGACCTTATAATTATACGGGAACATAAAGTATTTGGCAATCCCTCTGCCGAAAGACGCTTCGATCCAGTCTCTAAAGGTTAAGGCGGAATCGGTTTTCCCTTTTCTATCAGACTCAATAAGCTCTATCAGGCATTCAAGGAGTGCCTCCTTTGGCAAGCGGCCAATATTGTTCTGGAAAGGATAGGGGACCCATGTCCCCTTTATGCGGATCCAGCTTTCGCGCATGTGCTCCAAGTAGTCGTTTCCAAGAAGCCTTTCCAGCATCCTGTCGAAATACGGGTAATGGGAAAATATGACATGTCCGCCTACATCCCAGACAAAACCTTTTTCATCAACAAAAGAGGCCGAACACCCTCCAAGGTAGTCCTCCTTTTCGTATATCTTCCAATTCTCATACCCAAGTTCATAAAGACGGTAGGCGGCGCCAAGGCCTGTCGGCCCGCCTCCTATGATCACAATCTTTTTGTCCACAAATTCTCCTCAGAAGGGTTTGATTGACCTTATCTTTGAACCAAATTAAGATAAACAGCTTCCATCTTATCTGCTATATTTTCCCAGTTGAATTCGGTTAATACCCTTTGCCGCCCCCAGCTTCCCATCCTTTCTCTTAGTTTCGGGTCATTGAGAAGGCAAAGGAGCTTTTCTGAGATGTCGGCCGGCTCAGGCCTCACCAAGAAGCCTCCTTGCCCATTTTTCGTGAGATCGCGTAGCGGTGGGATATCGGCAGCAATGACCGGTTTCCCATAATGCCAAGCCTCAAGGTAAACACCTCCCAAACTCTCTTCCAGGGAAGGGACACACAAGATATCACAAGCCTGTAATAAAGCGGACTTTTCTTCATCGCTGACCTCGCCGGTTATTATAACCCTCGGATCATTATAGCCGGCAAATATCTCTTTAGACTTGCCCTCGAGAGGTCCCGCAAAAACAAATAGTGTATCAGGCGCTTTTTCCCAAACAAGTTCGGCAGCGTCCAAGAGTTCCTCTATACCTTTAGATTCATGGTTGCGGCCCAGGAATAAAACTATTTTTTTTTGATCGAGACGATATTTATGCCGGACATCCGTATTGATGTTGTCGGAAATCAGCGGTCCTACCCCCGTCTTAATAACCTTTTCTTCAGGAATCCCCTTCTTGATAAAAAACTCCCTTTCCATCTCTGTCATGGTAATCAAGGTATCCGCATTGAAGCAGAGTTGATGCCAGTACGGATCGGTCCAGCCCCGAACCGTCAAATGAAGCTGTGGGCTGTAGATAAAAGGACGACCAGTTCTCTTGCACTCCTTCATCTCCAGGCGCCATTCAGGGTGAGAAAGATGCAAAACAGGTGTAAATACAAACGGGATTCCTAACTTTCTGGCAACCTGGCAGGCTGCAAGACCCAAAAAAGATGTGCCTCCATGTATGCAGTGAACGACATCACATCCTTCAAGAAGCCCCTCAAGCCTTCTGCGGTACAAAGAAACAAGTCCTCTCATAGCTGGCTCTCTCAGGATTGACGGGACTTTAGGACTTTGTATCCTGGCCAAAGGGAAAGCCAAGTATTTTTGGAACGCCTGAAGCGGCAACCTGACGACTGTCGCCATATTATCACTATAAGTTTCCGGCCTGGATTTCGCCTGAAGGATGCAGGCAAACCACAACGATCTCTTAAGCTTATCTTCCTGGCTGTTAATTAAGGTGAGGACCTTGATATTGTGTCTCTCGGAGAGCCTTTTTACCAGCTCATGCGTATGAAGTTCACATCCGCCTATTGCAGGCCAATAAACGGGCAGTACATATGTGATTTTTAAAGTTTTCATTTTATTTTCCTTGTTCAATTTCGATAGTTAATTCCTGAAATTGACGATGCAAATCTAAAGAAACGCAATAGTTCTTCAAAGGTTTATATCCCCTTGCCATAATATCAATGTAGTATTTATCAGCAAGAATGGATGGAATATAAATTTCCCCTTTCCAGTCACTCACAGTTTTTTGCCCATAATCTTTACTGTACAAAACAAAATCAGGTACCGGTTTTTGAGTTATTTTATCCTTTATACAAATCTTTACTGAAACGTATTCTTTTACCTTGCGAAAAACAGCAAGCCCATCGTGGCTACCCAAAAGGCTAAAATCAAACATCCTTTCTATTGTTTTATCAGCTAAAATTGCAGTTATCGCCTGCTTAACTGAATTATGAGAACAGACATCATGTATGGTACAAATACCGTTTATCCTTAAAGAACTTGCCACAAGAGCGAAATCACTGATCGCGCTCATTATGGAGTGGTCTCCGTCGATAAAAATAAAGTCTAATGTATTTATTTGATGTATAAGTGAGGGTCCGACAACTTCACGAGAGATTTTTTTGTCACTCCAATATGGTACGTTGGAAAACCACCCCGATATAAACTCAATTCTGTCACTCAATCCTCTTTCTGTACATGCCTTACGGGCAATATCCACGGGGTTGGATATTTTCCTGTGGGGTATTTCAGGGTCGATGGCAAAAATCTTACCTTCTCCATTATGCTTTAATGCCTCTGCAATAATGAGTGTTGAGAATCCAAGGAAGGTGCCTACCTGCAAAACATTTTTGGGTTTTTCTTGAATTACAAGGTTATATAAAAGAGAAGCCTCCTCTCTCTTAATTGACCCACCGATAAACTCTTCGAGTGGTAATTTGAATGAGATTATTAGTTGTTTATAAAAAGACAACAGATCTTCGTAAACACGGACACCCTCCGTGGCAGTATTTTCCACGCTCAGGGTTTGTTTTATTTTAAGCTCAAGATTGTATCGATGTAGCAGGCGTAAAATTTTCTGGAGTATTGAATTGGGTAAAATTTTAAATAACATATTTAGCTTCTCCTTTGTATTACTTCCTCATAAACCGTGAGAAGTTTTTTAAAGTGATTTTCTTTACGATAGCTCTCATTTATCCTTTTCATGCCCTCAAGTCCCATTTTTTTCGTCAAGGAATCGTTATCTATCAATTGAACGATCCGCTGGGAAAGCCCTTGTATATCTCCTCGCTTAACAAGAAAACCTGTTTCCCCATCTACCAGCCACTCCCTCGGGCCCCCGACATCAAAGGCAACAACGGGCCTTCCAAAACTCATGGCTTCTATTCCCACAAGGCCGAAAGACTCCGGGCTCATTGAAGGGAACACCACTATTGAGGCCTTTTGGTAATACCTGTCCAAATCAGAATAATCAAGACCTCTTAAAAAATATATTCTGTCCTTGATTCCAAATTCTTCTGCCGTCTTCTCGTATTCCGACATCCCCTCACCGGTCCCAATGATATAAGCCTTCCATGTTTGGTCGTTGAGGAAGGACAGCGCCTCTATAAATTCAGATATACCTTTTAATGGGTCTGTCCTCCCCACAAAAAGGATAGTATTTTCTTCGGGTTCAACCCATTCATTCTTCAAGTTCTTCCCTGTAAAATGAGGGACTACCTCTATAATGTCCCCTGGAATCCCGTTCATTACCGCCACATCTTTTATATACTGGGACGGCGCTATCACCCTGTCCATTTTTTTTGTAACTTGCTTTCTCCAAAGCATATTCAAAGTCAACCTCAAGTCCTTCGCTCGAAGACAGCCGGAATATGCACACATCCTTCCCATGGCGTAATTACATATCTCCTTGTTGGGCAATACCTTGGAACCCTTCGGGCAAAAAAAAACGCAGTATGAAGGGTCTGGACGGTCGGCTTGATCCTCGCCAACCTCATAATAATATAGGGGCTCAAAAAACAGAGTGTTTCGTGAAAATGGATAACGTCAGGGTCTTCTTTACAGATTATGTCCCTGACCACTTCCCACATCTTGAGGCCTGATTTAACTCCAAAGGAACCTTCTATAAAATACTCCCTCCTTTTCCTTGAACGATAGTTGTCCTGGGAGCCGGATGAGACGACAACTACCTCATGCCCTTTTTCCTCCAAACCCCGTAGTAGGTCAAACAAATACCGCTCCCCCCCCCCGTATCGGTCGTATCTCCAATGGAAATGCAATATCTTCATTTATTTCTCCGCCTTACACTTCACTTAAAAGACATCCGAATCTGCCATTGTAAGGTACCAATTTCTGATATCTTTGATGAAAGATTCGTCTACCGCAGACGGATCAAAAATACAATAAACGGCGTTTACAGGTGTAAAAACATCCCTTCTTACAAACCCATTTTCTTTTAAACGGTCATATATCTTATTGTCAGGCAACATCCAGCAAAGAACGAAGTCAACATTTTTTGAGGCAAGCACAAAAAGCGCCTTGTTGATTAATGTCGAATCGACTCTTTCATCACCTGTTGAAAGCATATCTACAATATAACCTTCGGAGGCACCCTCAGTATTCTTCGTACTCGTGACAATGTGACCTAATATCTCATTATCCTTCTCTGCTACTATTATTTCGTAGTTTTTCCCCGGCTTCTTATACCTCCAGTTCAGATATCTCCGGTCTCTTACGCCGATTATCTCATGTTGTTTCTTAACCTTGGCCCATAAGATGTCGAATCTCTCATCGAATGAATCAATGACCTTGATCTTCAGCCCCTTTATTGGGTTCCGATTCTTCATGCCAAGGGAAAGCCTGTATCCTATACTGCTGCTCGCTTGAATTAACCTTAATACAAAGCCTGGGAACCACGAAAGCCGTCTTTTAGCGGCTAAGCGCAGATTCAGTCTCTTAAAAAGAACGGGAATCTGCCCTATATCCTTGTATTTTAAGACCCTCTTGCCTATAACATATGCGTCCCTGTTAGGAAAGCCTAACCCTAAACATATGTTCTTATTCCTTACAACCTCGCACTGATCCTCATGCATCTTGCCTTGGATACCCTTCATCCCGCCTCGAAAATCTTTATGAACAAAGTTGTCCACAGGAAATACAACCTTGAAAACCTTGTCCTGATACTTAAAAAGAGCCGGTAGATTGGCATATTGTCCTACTATCTTTCCTCTAAATTCGGCCACAGTGATAAAATTTGTGTCTTGAAGAGGATTTTCCTTAAACTTCCAGCGCCATTCTTCAAGGGACCGCCTATCATCAAAAACTTCATTAAAAAGGTCATTGATCTCCTTTTCGTCACCCTCTCTATATTTTCTTATTATACACTCATCAGTATTTATCATCACCTGACGACCTCCCATAACCTGCGATACTCCGTGACACTGCATCTTACAAATGCCTCGGCGCTTCTGCCTTTCTTATGAAGGGCCCCTCGATATCTTGAAAGTCCGGTAAAGGCATCAATAAAATCACACTCCCTAATCTGGCTTTCATGCTGTTTTAGCGCGGCTATCTTTATGGGAAGTTCCTTTGATATGTCAACGACGAAATTCGGAGACGAAAGGGGAGTCCACACCTCATATCCATAACAGATGAAATCCATGTTATAAACACGGGATGCCTTAACAAATATATCGTTTGTCGCCATATGATCACCATGGTTATCCATCAGAAACGGGAGAAAGACGATATCAGGCTTGACATTGCGCAGGATAGAAACGATCTCCATTACGTTCTTCTTATCCATCTTTAGTTCGCCGTCAGGGAGACCCAGGAATATCAGTTCATCGACCCCTATAATACCTGCGGCCCTTCTGGCCTCATCCATCCTGATCCTCACGAGCTCTTCTTCATTATATGAGCTGCCGCCTTTTCTTCCATCTGTTACATACACAATCACGATCCTGTTCCCGGCAAGACTATGCTTACACAGGGTCCCACCGCAACCGATGATGTCGTCATCGGGATGGGGTGAAAAAACGAGTACGCTTTTTCCCTGCTCTATTTCAGCCGGAGACAATGGATCCGATCCCCTTAAATAGCGAAAGAGATCGAGGCGTCTCCCGAAGTTCAAAGGGAGGAGTTTACGATAAACAAACCTAAGAGCTCTCATGACTTAACCCTGTTTTCTAAAGACCTTAGGAGTCGAGAATTCTCCCTCGGTCCCGTTGTTCATTAAAGGGGCGACTCTCCAGAAATATGAACCTTTGGGCCAACGAGACAGAATCTCCCTGGGTATCTCGTAGCAGGTCTCTCTCAAAAAGTTCCCCGCCTTGTTAATAAATGACGGATCAACCGCAATCTCCAATATATATCCCGTTGCCGCAGGGTCCCTGGACCAGGACAGGATATTCGACACATGCCCATCCTCACAGGCCTTTCTAATAGGAAGGTTTGAGATGACCTTGCCAAGGACCTTGCCGAATAGAAAGGAGGCATTGAGGAACCACCTCACGTAAAAGGGGTAATGCTTCTCAAGAAAATGCGCGAGGCTGTCCATGTATATCTCCTGTAAACGGTTCGAAGGGCTCTGGTGGGCGAGGTGGACGATCTCTGCATCCGGGACCAGGAAAAACTTCCAGCCCGCCTCTTTTAGCCTCATGCAAAAATCTACATCCTCAAAGAACATAAAAAAGCGCTCATCCAATGGGCCGACTTCGTTCAGCGCTTCCCTCCTCACCATCATGCAGGCCCCCGAAAAACAGTCCACCTCTAAAGGCGCGTCGGCAAGCCAGGCCCTTATATCCTTACTCCACATACTTTTATAAACCGTATTTCCCGGAAATATCTCGCCCAAAGGGGTAAATTCGTACAAAAACCTCCGTACGGTGAAAGGGTGTAGTATGTGACTCTGAAGGGTCTTCCCTTCGTCAAGCCATATCCTCGGCGTAACGGCGCCAACATTGGAATGAGCGTCCATAAACGTCATCATCCCGTCCAATGAATTTTGAAATGTGAGCGTATCGGAATTCAGAAGGAGAACATACTTTCCCTTGCTGATCTCTATTCCCTGATTATTTGCTGGGGCAAATCCCGAATTCGTGGTATTTTTTATCAAAATAACCCCGGGGAACTCCCGTTCTATTGCCTCCGGAGTTCCATCAGAGGAGTTATTATCGATAACGATCACCTCAAAGGGTTGTTTGGGATGGTTCTGGTATATGGATGAGATACAGTTTCTTGTAACCTCCCTTGTATTATAGCTGACGATGATTATCGAAAGACAAAGAGAATCCACTTTATCCATTAAATGTACCCCAGTTGCCGGAGTTGCTCCTTCACAATTTCTTCTTCTTTGGGACTCAGTCCTTCCACCAATTCCCGAAGGTCCTCGGAATCAACGTAACTCGGCGGCCTTTCGGCGTCCATCCCATCACGAAGGGCCTCCCATAAAAGTCGGCCATCCATGTTCTTCGGTATGGGAAGACCCATCAAATACAGGATCGTCGGGGCAATATCCGTTATATGTATACCGTCAAGGCGCTCACTGGTCCTTATATCCGGTCCCTTCGCCAAGAATATACCTGTTGATGTATGATTAAGATGATTGGCTGTTACAATCTCTCTCCGGGATATCCCTTCGAATACAGCAGATGGAAAAAGGTCTTTCTTTGCATGATAAAAAGGGCGCTTAAAAATATAGACGATATCAGGGGCGTCGTATAAATATGGCCCGGTATAAATCTCATCCCTCCTGTAGACCTTTTCAACAATCCTCTTCCCTGTCTCCGGATCAGTTAACCGGTATAGATATCCTCTTAATGCCTCGCAGAGTCCGTCGTATTCATCACTTTTAACAATCCCCTGAGGCTCCCTTCCTTCGAGATTGATATTTATCCCAAAGGTAGTTGCATAGGCCCTGGTGCGGTTCCAGTCAACCTCATCCGGGACAGGCAACGATTTCCTTCTTAAAACCGGCATATTTAGATTAGGAACACCATTTATCCTGATATTGAACTTTTCAAAAATAGCCCTTAACGAAATTTTTGTTATCCGAAAAGCAGCCTTGCGCCTTTCCCCTTTGACTTTCAGTAACCCATTTTCGCTTAACCACCTGTTGGCATAAAAAAACTTATGGATCGGCCCCATACCGTGATCTGAAAGCATGACCACCGTTGCATCCCCGGCCTGAGAAAGGATATCCCCTATGGCCTTGTCGATCCTGCGGTATGTATCAAATATAACGTCGCCGTATGCTTCCCCTTCTTTATCATCATACAGAGGGTGAGCGGGATCCATGAATGCCCAAAACCTGTGCTGGATATCATCCGTAGATTTAAAGATAGTGATAAAAAAGTCCCATTCATATCTTTTTAACAGGTAAGATGATATCTCCCTGGTTACTTCCGTTGTCATGCCTGCCAATCTGATCACATTGTCAAGAAACTCCTCCCTGAAGGTGCGGCCATCTCCCTGCCTCGAATTCCTCGAACTATCAGCGATCCCTTTGATTGGAAGGGCATCTGTCAACTCCCGTGATATTCCCGGCGGATACGACTTCAGTTCATTTAAACCGGTCTCTGCCCCTGTATTGGAAACCATGACCCCGTTGATCTTTGTCGGGGGAAAGGGAAAGGGGATAACTGACAAGACCTTTTTTCCGTTATCGCTCAGGTGGTGCCACAAAAACTTTACCGGGACCTTTGATATATCCGCCGGCCGCCCTTCGTCGTATGTTGCATGAGAATCCCTGGTCAGGTAAAAGATGCCAAGTTTCCCGGGATTTACCCCGCTTAAAAATGATAACCACGCAGGCAGTGTAACGGAAGGTATGGTAGAATGCAGGTTACCCCATACCCCGTTCTTCATGATCGAGGCTATATGAGGAAGCTCACCTCTCTCTATCATGGGAAGGATGACATCGAAGCTCCCGCCGTCTATTCCGACGACTACGACCTTATTTTTCCCCATCAAACCCTTCCCCTCAAGCCGTTAATGAAAGTTAATATCCCCTTCCGATAAGCATCAAAAGAAAAGACCGAGACCAAATATATAATAACTGTCAGAAAAAATAATGTCCAGGAATTTACAGAGCTTAATTTTACAGAAAAAAGTATAATGAACATCGTGCAAATCGGCAGCAATATCCTGAAATATTCTCGTCCTTCTAATCTCTTTATGCCCCAGACAACCTGCAGAAGATAATTTCGCAAGACGGTTTCCACTATCTTTGATATAAAAAAGGCCACAGCCGCGCCTAAAAAACCATAGTATAGTATAAATGGAACCGCAAGCGCAATGTTTATTAATAAAACCGCCAAGGCATAAGGTATAAATCTGTTTATCTCCCTGGAGGCTGACAATGTCACACTAACAGGGGCGTTAAACACTTGCAGGGCATAAGCCCAACCGAATATTGTTAATGCCGGGGCTGCCGGCAGGTATTTCTCGCCGAATATGATGTTTATTATCTCTTTCGGGAAAAATGTGGAAACAATGACAAGGGGTAAAATTACAATCGCGAGGAGGGTCTTGGTTGACCTGTCTATCAAACCTTCCACCATTTTATGATCTTCCGCATTGGAAGATATCGAGGGAAGAGCAGTTTGATTGAAGCTTTGAGGGAGCATAAGGGCAGCCCTGCCTACCGATGATGAGGAATTGTAATACCCAATGGCCACGTTCGCAGCAAGGGGGCCTGGAAGCTTGGATATTAACAGTATATTGATGTATTCATTTGCCATTTGTAGAAATGAGAGAATAGCAAAGGGCATTGACTGGAGCATAATATCCTTCCAATAGGACAGATCTAAAGTAAGGCCATATTTTAGCACCTTTTTCCTTACCCAAAGTCCGGAAATCACTGCCCCTATTGCGCTTCCCAAAAGCGAAATTATAACAACACCCTTTAGTCCGTAACCGAGGTAAAGTACGATGATATGCGACGCATTGCTAAGAAAGGAGATTAATATGGAAATGATCGAAGGTGTTTTGAATCTTTCAAAGGCTACATATAGTATCCCGAAGGAGGCTGAGAATGTGGAAAATATGGAAGATATACCGGCAATATAAATGAGATTTTTGATATCATCGCTGTACCCCAACAAATTGACAGCCAGTACAAGGAGGGGATAAGCAAGTATAATAAGGCACATCCTCAAGGTCAGGACATGGCTAAACATATATTCTGCCCTTGCCTTATCCCTTGCTATCTCTCTCACGGCCATCGGGCCTATCCCAAGGTCCCCAAAATAAAAAAACATGAAAGATATGGTACCCAGTAGGGCATAAATGCCAAAATCCCCGGGCCCCAATACCCTGGCGGCATACGCTATAAAAATCAGATAGAATAACTTGTTAAAGACACCGGCAATAAAAACAACACCGGTATTCTGCACTAATCTCCTATTTAACCCCAAACTAATACGCCTCTCTTTTTTTAAAGACAACAAATATGGTCTTAAAAAGTATCCTGATGTCCAACCAGAAGGACCGGTTCTTGACGTAATATGTATCCCAGTAGACCCACTCCTCAAAGGACCTGTAATCCCTGCTCATGACCTGCCAGGCCCCTGTCATGCCGGGTTTGACCATGAGCCTTAATTCACGCCATTCCGGTTCCCCCTGCATTTCGTCAGATGCGAGCGGCCTCGGACCTACAAGGCCCATCTCTCCCTTCAGCACATTCCAGAGCTGAGGCAGCTCATCCAATTTTGTGGCCCTCAGAAACATGCCGAGCCTGGTTATGCGTGGGTCGTTGCCGATCTTGAACATCGGGCCATTCACCTCATTTTTTTCATGCAAGTCTCGCTTCATTTCTTCCGCATTCTCTACCATGGTCCTGAACTTAAACATCCCAAAACCACGCCCGCCTCTTCCGCAGCGCTCCTGAATAAAAAATACCGCCCCCCTGGAATCAAGCTTTATCAATAGGGCAATAAGTAAAAAAAGGGGGAATAGGGCAATGATGCCGAGCAGACTCCCACCGATGTCAACAGCTCGCTTTATAGTTTTGTACCAGAAGGGACCCTTTAGCATCCCAAGCCCTCAAGGACCAAACCTGCCACATCTGATATATTCATCTTCTCTTCCCGTTCCAGTGGTTTATCTATAAAAAATACCGCATCGTGGTATGTATGCATACCCTGCAATATCCCCTTCTCCATAAAAGTCGACCTGCCTATGGACCCCTTGAGATCATAACCGTCTTCCGGCAGGAGGACGAGGTCAGGCGCCATGTCGAGGAAAGGCCCTGAGTAGATCTCCTCTTTCCTGAATACTGACTTGATTACCCCTGTTTTTAACAAATTTTCCGAAAGCTCCACTCTTAATTTGTCATATTCCACGCCGGAGTTTACACACCCCTTGGGAAACCTCCCTTTCATATTTATATAGATCCTCGAAGGGTCAAGGGCAAAGGCCCTTGTGCCGTCCGCAATGTCCTCGGTCGAGGAGGCAGGCTCCTTAGTGGTCTTCAGGTATCCGTTTTCTTTCAGCCAGCAATTAAGATAGACCTCTTTTTCTATCTTCGTAAAACCATGATCCGAAAGGAGCATAAACGTAGATTCGGGGTTTACCTTAAGGGTCCTCTCATATACAATCCCGACAAACTCGTCTATCTTTTTATAATAATCCCTAAAAAATGAATGATATTTATGACCCGCATCGTCCAGGGCGTCCCACATAAAATGGTGGAGCCTGTCGGTTTCAGTAATAACAGCAATAAACAGGTCCCACTCTTCGTTATCGAAGAGATGTAAGACAGCCTCCTTCCTCTTTTCCAGGGTATTGTTAAGGTCTTCCACCAGGTAATCTTGAGAACCCCTTGCCTTCTGGCTATCAATGTCGATTCTGTATCCTATGGAGTTCAGATAGTTGTAAGTAGATTCAGGATATGTGGCCTTCTTCAGGTCTATGGCGACAAACCCCGCCACGAGCGACCCGTTTATGGCCTTTGCGGGATACGTGTTAGGGACATTGACAACAACAGACCTTTTTCCACTCTTTCCTATAATTTCCCAAACAGCATCTTGTTTAACATTCTGGGAGTTCGGGAAATACATCTTGTACGTCCCCGGCACCAGGTCCATAAACCCGTATATACCGTGTGCCGCAGGGTTTGCACCCGTGGCGAAGGTCGTCCAGGCAACGGATGAGACCTCGGGCAGAGAGCTGTCCATCTGCGCGAGCGTGCCTTTCTTGACTATTCCCGCGAGGTTTGGCATGACGCCGTCCCTGATGAACCTCTGAACAAGGGTATAGGGGACCCCATCCACCCCCAGCACAACCACCTTTTTTCCCATAGATTATCCCCTATTACATATATCCGAGCGCCTTCAGTTGCGCCTCGATCTTATCACTATCTTCCTTCTCCATATCCCCTGCATGAGGTAGGTCCTTTTCATTGCTGTTTTTCGCCTGACTCCTCTGCCTGTAAAGGGACATGTCCACAGCCCGGACCATATCTTCCACATTCAATGAATCGCCGAGGAACCTGCTTATCCTTAGGGCGCCGCCCTGCGGGTCTTCCAGGACATCCTTGTAATTCATATAAAGGACTTTAATATTTTGCTGCCCCTCAAGCCACCTCTCGATCTCCTCTAAATGCCTCTTGTACAATCTCCCCATCTCATCATCTTCGGGTATATTCCTTTCGCCCATTCTTTCAAGCATGACCCGTTGGGAGGCAATGACCTCCCCGATCTCCCTCCGCATGAATATAACCCTGTAGGTGCGGTCCTGCGGCAGGCCATACAGCAGCATGGACACCATCTTGACGGCCTTCCCTTTTGCCCCCTCCAGCCAGGAGGCATCGTCCTTTATCCTCTTTACATCTTCAAATTCGTAGTATCCTCTTGGGTTGTCCTCGTCGGCGCTTCTGACACTGTCAGTGACGATCCCCATCCCGCCCGCCTCCAGCATCCTCATCATCATGGATGTCCCGGAGCGTGGAAGGCCTGATACTATGGTAACAACCTCCCTCATCACTACCTCCTCGTATACTATGTTTGTCCCGAAAATAGTTCTTCATAACGCCCACTAACCCCAACACTGTTCAGTTAAGTGTTATTAGGTTCGTTCACCCCCACCCTAACCCTCCCCCGTCAAGGGGGAGGGAACTCTAATAAATCTCCCCTCCCCTGGCGGGAGGGGATTAAGGGGAGGGGGAACGTCTTATACTCCTAAGTGAACAGTATTGCCACTAACCCCCTCTTATCATAAGAGGAGGGACTTTAAACCTCCCCTTGAAGGAGAGGGAATTGAATATCCCCTCCCCCTCAGGGATTTATGCCCGGATGGGTAGAGGGTTAAGGGGGGGGTAAAAAGACCTGCTTCCATGTAATACCTGTCGAGGAACTCATCCCAACTGAACCGGTTTATGAAATCCCCGCCGTTTCCCGTGTTTGTCTCAGAGTCGTAGTCCCTGTAATTCGGGTCGTAGGTCAGGTTCTTGGCTTCAGGCATCTTAAAAAATACTATGGACATCCCGTAGGCATTGGGCCTTGCGGAGCCGTGATATTCCTCAATGGTGGCTTCCGATATTAACTTCGCAATATCGGTGCCTTGGGCAAGGAGTCTGTCGAGATCAACGAGATCAACGTATACATACGGGGTAACGTATTTGTCGATTTCCTGTGCATTATACCTTGCGTTTTGGATTAAATCAAAGGTTTCCCGCCTTTTCCCCGGATCATCCATAAGCGACATCAGATGGGCTGCGAGCCGGTCTACCTCCTCTCCGATGTTTCCGATATTAGTCGTATGCATTGCGGAAATTGTGTGACGCTTCTCGTAATTAGGATTTGAAGGGTAGAAGGTCTTCTCAAAAAAATCTCTATAGGAACTTACCACTATCCTCGACAAATCTTCTATTTCCATCCCTGGATCATCTTCAAGCCTTGAAAGTATCGCTTCATAGACCCATCCGGAGTCGTGGCCGACCTCCTGCGAGCTTATAACTATCGGGGCGAGGTCCTTAAACTCGTATAAGGCCTCAATGGTGCCCATGATGCTGGCATCAAGGCCGAGGATATCTATATTGATCCCCGATCTCTCTATAGCCTTCTTGACCTGATGGTTTGAAAGGAAAGGGCTGCCGTTGTCGTCGTCATAGAAAATAGACCTCTTCTGACTACCGGCCGGTTTCGAAGGCCCGTCCCCCTGGTCCCAACCGTTTCCGTGGTTCCATAGGACCACAACCATTCTGTCCGCCGGGTAGTTTTCCTTCCCCCACACGAGAAAATCCGTCAGGGTCTGAGGGTTTGCCATATCGAGTTCGCCGAGGTCTGCTGATATCAGTTCTCTCGAACCCTTTAATACCTTATATCGTTTTGTCGAAACCCCTCCGTCAAGATCAAGCTGGACAATTATGTTGACATAACCGGATGACCCTACCGCCTCCATCTCGGAGAGGTCCGCCAGGGCGGCATCCGATAGATTGTTGTCTCCGTCCATATAGACGAGGAATGTCCATGTCCTGGGTGAGGAAGCGCTGCCATCACCGCCGCAAGAGGACAGAAATATAGCTATCAGTATCAGGGAGGCCAAGAATCCCGTTCGCTTCATAAGACCAATCCTTTCACACAAGAAAAGAACAAAAAAAAAACCCGGGCTTTCGCCCGGGGACACGCAGTAAGCCTTATTCAGTTTTTTATTCTACGGTGCCGGTAGCATTGTTGAAATTATTCCCTAAGCTGTTCGGGGCATTGCCTGCCACGTCGGTCAACTCTGGATCGATGGTGACTGTAAATGCGCCGTTGTATACATGAGGGCCTGCAGCTATCGATTCACCGGCATCGGTTGTGTCGCCGTCGCCGTTAAGATCGCAGGCTCCTGCTGCTGCATCGCCTGAAGGATTGCTTATGGAGAGGGTCAGTGTCACGCTCGGGAAAACTCCCAGTGCGGGATTCCCCTCTGCCAGCTGGGAAACGGAGGCGATTGTTGGGACGCTCTCCCTGAGCTGCACTGCGCATTCCGTCGAAGTGTCGATCTTTGTCGGATCTCCTCCCAGTGATGCAATGGCGTCATCATCCCTTGCAATCGAGTAGTTGGCGAGCGTCTCAGCTGTCGTCTCGTTTACGAACTCGTTGAAGAAGACCGTCATGCTGCCGGTGTCGCTACCGCCGTCGGCAGGAAGCGCCAGGCCTGTTGCCGGCTCTGTGTTATTCGGAGCCGCATTGTTGATGGATGCACCGACGTTGTCCTGAGCGGTGACAACATTACTGTCGGCAGACTCCACGCCGTCTGAGTTCACGGCACGGACCTTTATGCGGTTGACCAGCTTGATCGCCGCGTCCTCTACAAAGTTTACATTGACCGTCGCATTGGATATCTGCACGGTGTCCGCCAAGATGAACTGACCCTCTTGAGTTGTATCCCATACCTCGTCTTCCGCCACATAGACGTTGTACTCCTTTGCGCCTGAAACAGGTATCCAGTCAACAACCACTGCGATAACGCTGGTCTGAAGTGATGCGCTGTTGGTTATGGTGATTGCAGGAGCAGCCACGTCAGATCCGCCGTTGGTGGTGAAGTTAATGGTGGCTAACCCGTTGGGGTCTAATGCGCTGTTGCCGGTGGAATCGAGCAGGTTCCCCAATGCTGCAGCCACGGTTACATTGTAAGCCGAGGATGCAGCAAGGGCCGGGATCTCAACATGGAGCTCCGTCATGGCGGCGTTCCAGTAGATGCTGTGGGCGATATTCCCGGCCTTCGTCCCTAAGAAGTTGACCTGGAGCGCATCTGCCAGATTGGCAACCCCGTTTGCAGAGGCAACCTCGATCTTATCTGTTGTCGCAGCGTCGTCAGCCAATTCAGGAGCAGAGTACGCGGTCTTGGCAATGGCCTCGGAGAATGTGTATGTCACATGCAGAGGCACATCGGTCGCGTCTAAGTCTGCGCCGTTCTCGAGGTTTACGGACTTGATGAACGGCGGATTTGCGTCCTGGGTATTGACGACCACAGGGAAGCACGGATTGAGGCTTACAAGGCCGCTGCATACCGCAGCCGGGTTTGCCTGGAGGTTATCGAGCTTCAGGGTCTGCTCGTCGGCAGGCGCCGTCACGAGCTTTGCTCCGAAGAGGACGCTCCCGCTTGCAGATGCCTCGATGGTAAAGGACTGGAATGCCTCTATGTTGCTGAAGGTGAAGGAACCGCTTGCATCGGTTGTAGTCGTTGAAACCAGGTGGCGACTTGCGCCGCTCCCTCCTCCTTCCGCACCGCCGGCATTCCCGCTGTTCGCGCTTCCGTTGGAGTACAGGTTGACTTCTGCACCGGCAACAAAGTCGTATACCGTATTTCCGACAGCGTCAACAGTCGCATCAACCACCTTTCCCGTGATGTTCGCATCGAGCTTCCCGACACTGACATCCATAGACGTCATAAGCCCTGTCACAGGTGTGTCGTGGTTTGTGCTGCTGTCACCCTGCGTTCCATCCGTATTCCCATCCTGGGAGGAATCGTTGAGGGACGTGTAATTGATTTGCGCCTCGTTATATGCGAACTGCGGGTAACACGCCGAGTCTACTGTTACTTTTTTCCCTGTTGTGTCAAACTCCTCCTTGGTACACTTTCCTGAAGAAACCACGTTAGTCATGTTCACAGGGCTTGTAACGCGCCTCAGATCAATGGTTGCCGTGACATTTTCACAAGTGTTGGTGCTTCCTTCAACCTGATCGCATGTGGCCGGAACATTGGGGAGGGAATACTGCCCTTTGTCGTTGGTTGTTGCAGTAAGTCCGTCAATGTCTACGACCGCGCCTGCGATAGGCTGCTGTGTAACAGAATCCATCACTACACCCTGTACTGTGCCGGTGGGCCTTAGTGTACTTGCAGCGGGGTTTGTTACAGAATCATCCCCTCCCGTCAAGCCGCAGCCTGAGACGGCGATTGTCAACGCCATCAATGCTGGAAAAATAAACTTTCTCTTGGTTAGTTTCATTTTTTCTTCCTCCTTATTATAGATTTATTATTTATTTACCCTGCCTTCTTTGCTTCAGCCCGAAGCCTGTATCATCTCAGCGCCTTTTTATGTGCGATATCCACCTCCTTTTCACGAATTTCACAGGCGGGTAAACGATACTCCCCTGCTTATGTTCAATATCACTGCTTTGATTGAACGGAGTTTACCCTATCCGACAAATATGTCAATAAACGAAACAGGTTATTTATTAAACAATTTATGCAAAAAAGAAAGTTTAGTGATTTTATTTAAGTAGTAGAAGCATGGCTTCAGCCATGTTAACAGGTCTGAAGACCTGTTTTTACTAATTCAAAACAATGATATTTCAGCAAGCGGCTCTCTTTCTATATTCGTTGGGTGTAGAGCCGGTATGTTTCTTAAATTGCTTGAAAAAGTGCTGGATGGTGCCGAACCCCGACTTCTCCATGATATCAAGTAAAGAGAGGGAAGAGTTTGCGAGCAGGCCCCTTGCCTTATCAACCCTGACGCTGTTAAGGTAGTAGACGAAGGGTACCCCTACGTCCTTTTGGAAGAGCTTTGCCAGGTAGTCGGGGGAGATGTCCAACTCCTCCGAGACAGATCCCTTGGTTATCGGCTGCAAATAGTGCTTACTAATGTATCTTATGCACTTTCTGACCTTTGGGTGGACATTCCTTTCGGGAGATTCGGATTTCGCATCCCTTTTTCCGGGACCTGTTGCGGCGTATATCCTCTTTACAAGATAGTTGATATCGTATGGTTTATTGATATATCCACATACACCGAGGTCTGCACACTTTTCGGCATAATATAAAGACGATTTCCCTGTTACTATAATTACAGGGGTATGAAAGTTGGCGTCCCTTAACTTTTTCAATAGATCAACACCATCAATGTCAGGCAATGCAAGATCACTTACCATGCAGTCAATTTCCTCCTTATTCAGGCAATCCCAAGCCTGTACTCCGTTCAGGGCGGGAATTACATTGAAATGTTCTTTCAAAACTTTAGACGTTATACCTAAAAGGTCCTGGTCGTCTTCCACGAGGAGGATGGTTTTGTTGTCCATAAACAAGCCCCTTTCTGAAATAATTTGGTAGCGTAGAAAAAGAGAGACCTGCCCAAAAAGATTCTCCCCTCCCTTGGCGGGAGGGGATTAAGGGGAGGGGGAACTTGCCCTGTTATGAGGGTTCACCCGCCCCCAGCCCCCTCCCGTCAATGGAGGGGGTATCGCAGGTCTCCTGTTTAGAACGCTATCAAATAATTTGGTTCTTTCTTATTAAATAATTCCCCCTCCCTTGACGGGAGGGGGTTGGTGAACTCCCCCTTCAACGATTCAGACAAGTTGTTCTTATGACTTCTAATACACCTTCTATATTTTCAATAACTTCATTATTCCAGAACCTCAATACCTTATATCCGTTCAAATCAAGGCACTCGTCTCTTACTTTATCTTTTTCGATTGTTTCTGCATGTTGACCACCGTCAAGCTCAATAACTACCTTCTTTTCAAAGCTAACAAAGTCTACAATAAAATCCTCAATTACCTGTTGTCTCCTGAATTTTACTCTTTCAACCTGACTTGACTTTAACCTATTCCACAACAGCCTTTCAACGTCAGTAGGGTTGTTTCTAAGGTTTTTAGCAAATGGGACTAATCGTTTATACATGGTCTTCCCGCAATGGCAAGTTCCCCCTCCCCCTCACCCCCTCCCGCAAGGGGAGGGGAAATAATTTACCCACTCAGGATGAGAAAGAGCCCTTATTAAATTCCCCCTCCCTTGACGGGAGGGGGTTGGGGGTGGGTGAACTTGCAAGTGTGCGTAAAATTGGACTTTCACCCCCACCCTAACCCTCTACCCACGGGGTATAAACCCCGTCAAGGGGGAGGGGATACCATTTAGATATTTAATTGCCGTTTCAATAGCTGAATGCAGCGGACAGGAAGGCCGTTATATTCTGCATCTCTACATCCTGTATTGAAGTATCACCGAATATGTGCGACTTACCTGTCCCATAAGAGTAGCTGCCGCCGAAGGTCAGAGACGAAGAACGCGTAAAATGGCTTATGCTCAGGCTTGCTCCATACATATCTATATGCTCCGGCTCGTCTGCATCTCCTGTAGTCAGCTTCGGCGTGTTCGCCATGTTTGTAAACAATCCGCCCCTGAGTGCTATCCTTGCGCCGGGATAATACTCCGCGCCTACAGCCGCATTAACGGTCTCCGGTTGAGGAGTGTCTAATGATGTGGTGGCGCCTGTCGAACTATTCTTGAAATCCAGGGTGTAAGGTGCTGCGGTGCAATAGCTGACATCGGCGGAGAGAAGGAGGCTCTCCGAAGGGAAGTATGCTGCCCCAAAGGTGGCTGTCAGCGGGAACTCCCTGTTGTCTTTAGATTCCAATACCGCATAGGCCGGGAGGCTGCTTCCGTAGTCTAGGTCCCGCAGAGTGTTCTGTATACGTCTCTTGCTATCAAACATAAGGGTTTTTGAGCCTGTGAAACCAAGCGATACCTTTTCCGTCGGTGTCCACATCACTCCAATGATCGGCTTTACTCCCCACTCTGAAGTAGAGTTATAGACGTTTCGCCACTGGTACCTTTCGTCATCTGCTACAGACAGGTCATTGTCTACGGCAAGAAAGTGGTTGCTTATTAGCTGTCGATCTCTGTAATGCATATAGGCAGTGGCCCCCACCGACAACTTATCGTTTATTTTAAGGGCATAGGACGGGCCGAAGTTGTATGTATAATCGGCATCGTTCATATTTATTACATAGCGTGTAATCCTTATTAGCTGCTTGGTTACAGGGTCTATGCCTGGGATGTTGTAAAATGTCTGTGCCTGGTTCTCCTGTCTCGTATCCGGTACGGCATAGGAAAAGCCAATCTTCCCTGCACCGAGAGGCTGGATAACGCCAAAGTAATTAGGGAGGAGGTTTGAAGATACGCGGTCCCAGCCATTGCCGCCAAGCACGTCCTTGTAAGTCTTCTTAGAATATTGGAAGGCGTTGACGCTGGCTGAAAAGCTCGTCCCCGGCGCTAAGACAATACCTGCCGGGTTATAATAGAGGCCGGAAGGATCATCGGATACCGCCGTATATGCCCCGCCCATTCCGGCGGCCCTCTCTCCGACAAGGATGTTGTTGTAATGGTATTCGTCAGCAAAAGCCGGAACGGCAAATATAGCAATGAGCAATGAGCAATGAGCAATGAGCAATGGACCAATGGGCAATTGATAATTGATAATTAATCTTCTACTTAATCTTAACATTCTCATTAAATCTCTCCTTCACTATCGGTTGTTTCTTATCGGTCAAAAGGTTTTCAGCAAGGACCATATCAAGGCCTTTTATCCGCTCCTCAAATGTGGGATGTGTCCCGGTCAGAAGTTTTGTGTCTTTTTCAGCAGAAGATATCTTGTTGAGATACCTTGACAGCGCTGTCGGGTCGTAGCCGGCATTTGTTATGGTCATCATCGCTATCCGGTCGGAGTCCATCTCATCCTGTTTCTTCAACCCTTTTTCAAACAAGAGTTCCACGGCCTTGTCCACCATCTGGTTAAATACCACTCGCATGGTATCCGTTCCACCCCCTAAGACCCTTGCAAGACCTGTGGCTGCCGAATCGTCCGTGGCCTTGATGCTCAATTCCTTTACTATGTGCCTTTCCGTGACATGGGCAACTTCATGGGCAAGGACCGCAGCCAGTTCTGCCTCATCATCCATCATCTTCAGGGCCCCTTTTGTTATGAATATATATCCGCCGGGAGCTGCAAAGGCATTAACCATATCCGTATCCAGTACTGCAAACCTGAACTCTATCTCAGGCCTGCCGGTATTTTGAGCTATCCCCTTTCCGACCATGTTCAGGTATCTCGTCAGGTCCTTATCTTCATAAAGCGTATAGCGTCCCAAAATCCTTGCGCCAAGCTCCCTCCCGAATACAACCTCAGCCTTTACGTCGTCTTCAGTTGAAAATGTCTCTTCTATCTGAGACGCTCTCTTTCGGAAATCATCAGAGGCGAGGGCAGGGGAACCAATTAGCAATGAACCAGTTAGCAATGCACCAATGAGCAATGGACCAATGGGCAATGGACCAATGGGCAATAAACCAATTGACCATTGATAATTGATAATTGTTACTTGATCTTTTATCATCTCCCCACCCCCTCCTGGATAAACCTGGAGGCCTCTTCATCGGTGATCCTTATGGCCTCCATCATTTCCACACCGCTGTAATCCACCTTAAACTTGTCGCTGAGCCTTGCCCGCTCTTCCGCCAGTCCTCTGGCTGCCGCAGCGGTAGTAAACGCCGATGCCCTCTTTCTTGCCCCTTTCTCAACTTTTTCTTCAGTTTCCTCAAGGATGGAAACCTTCCCGGCAGGTGGTTTAGTCCCGACCAGGAGTCTTGAAACCCAGCCTGTTGCATCCTTATAACCCACCTTGTACCAGTCCCCCTTCTTTTCCACCTCTTTAAGCAGTTCCCCCTTTGACGCTACTGCTACCTTCGGAGAGCCAAGGGAAGGAGCCGACAGGATGGGTGCCTTTACACTCTGTACATAAAGATCGGCAGCTTGGGCCATACTGGGCGCAATTAACAATAAACCAATTAGCAATGAGCAATGAGCAATTTTTACCATAATATCCCCTATCTTCTTTTTTCTTTTGCGGTAGAAATACTTTTTGCAACAATGGCGCATAATTCCTCGCATTCCTGCAAAAGAGGTTCCACCCTTTGTAATAGCAACATTTCAGTCTGGCAGATCAATCTTAGCCAATATCTACTTTCCTTGAGTTCTTTAAGGACTATTCCAAGCTTATGTATAAAGTCAGACCTGGATTCGGCTCCTCGCGATTCTTCGTAATTCGCTCCAGGTGAGGTTGCTGCACGCAATAGTTGATTCCCTATATGCTTGCCGACAACCGTCTTGGGTAAAGCATCGATAAGCTTTATAATCCTAACTGCAAAATCGAGCAACCGTTTCGCTAATTCATCGCCAATATTATTCGCCATTTTTTGGGGATCGTCCTCTCATTGCTCATTGATAGTTGTTAATTGTCTATTGCTAATTCTCTACTTCCTCATCATCGTATAAACTCCATCCCAGTCTTCCGGCGCCTCGTTGACCTTACGTTCTTCACATCTCTCAAGAAAGATCCTGCCCACCTTGTCGTCAGGTTTAAGCAAAAGGAGCTCTGAATATTTTTCTTTGGCCCTTTCCCAGTCCTTGTCCAGGTAATAATCAAAACCTTCTCCGGAGAGATAGATAACTCTTTCAAATAATCCTTCCCCTCCCTTTTTTGCGCTCAGTGGTTCAAATATCTTGATCCCCTTTCTTTTCCCTTTTACTCTTACAATATCCACAACCCGGCAACGTATCATATCCTGGACCTCTTTATACGTAGATTCAGTGATCAGGATGGGGCAGCCATACTCCTTTGTAAGTCCTTCCATCCTGGAAGCCAGATTAACATTATCACCTATTACAGTGTAGTCAAGTTTTTTCTCGGAACCGATATTGCCTAAAATTACATCCCCGGTATTTATGCCTATACCTATAGAGAGCGGCGACATCCCCTTTACCTTGAGTCCTTCGTTATATACCTCCAGCTGACGCATCATGTCAATGGCGGTCTCTACCGCCCTCACTCCATGGTCTTTCACCCTTATAGGCGCGCCCCAGAAAGCCATGATTGCATCTCCGATAAATTTATCCAGTGTTCCCTCATGTGTAAAAATTACATCCACCATTCCTGAGAGGTAACCATTCAGGATATCTACCACTTTCTCTGCCTCAAACTGCTCTGATATGGAAGTAAACCCCCTTATATCGGAAAAAAGGATTGTCAACCTCTCCCTCGTTCCAACCTCTGCCTTTAACACATCCTCAGGGGACTTATCGATCAACATGGAAAGTATCGAGGGTGATACATACTGGGAAAGCATTTTCTTTATCTTCCTCTTGTCCTTACCCTCTGTGATGCTCAGGAACGCAAAAGAACCCATCCACGAAATGACAATTGAGATCGTTGGTGCGACTATGTCGAATACTATATTATGCCTGAACCACCAGAAAGATCCCGATATATACACAAATGCCAGGAGGAACGGCACTCCTAACTGATAGTATATTATATTCCGGCTCCATAATATGGCTATAGTCACAGTAGCAGAGAGGGCCAGGATCGATAATGACGTAATGAGCGGGCCCGTGTATCTTAAGAAATCACCCCTGATTATATTGCTGTAAACCGAGGCATGGAGGTATACGCCGGGGGTGTTGCTGCCCAACGAACTCGGCTTTAGGTCCTCAATACCTACGGCGCTTCCGCCAATGAATACAACCTTGTCCTTAAACTCATCAGGGCTTACAGGCAGCCCCTCCAGCTCTCCCATCTTTATCTTCTGTATAGAGGCCAGGACGCCACTCATGGAATAAGGCTTGAAGTCCCCGTACATCTTTATAAGGTATGAGCCGTCTTTTTGAAGAGGAACCTCAAGAGTTTTGAGTTTTGAGTTTTGAGTTTTGGGTTGGAGGGGCAAACCCGCTTGGCTGCCCTCCTGAACGCCGAAGACGATTCTATCTCCTTCTTGTCTGATGGATTCTGGTTTAATAATATCCAGCAGAGGCGACATAGGGAGGACAGGATAAAAACTACCCCGGTAATGCCGGAAGAGCTTGGTCCTCCTGTATACCCCGTCTGAGTCCGGCAGGAACTCCACGACCCCTGTCCCCTTTGAGGCTGTGTAAAGCTCCTTAAACGGAATGTAGTAGTTGTTGTGCCCGCTAAGAGGAGCTCCTTTTAGCTCCACCGAGAAGCGCCCGGAAAAATCGTTCGGTATCGGCCTGTTCAGGAGGCTCTTATTGTATTCATCCTCCTCGTCTATCACTATCTGAGCGGCATGGTATACATTGCCTGCCGAGGCTGTAGACTCCACAAGCCTCTCATCACTTGGCGCCAGGACACCCTTGGGTGTTCCAAAGACCCTCTCGTTTTCAGTAAACAGTATATCGAACAAAACGGCCTTCGCACCGCTCATCGCCAGGAAGTCCACAACGTCTGCATGTAATGACCTTGGCCACGGCCACCTTCCCACAACTGGATTCATTGTCCGGATGGATGCCTCGTCTATCAGTATCACTGCAACCTCATCAGCAGGGCGCCTGCTCCTGCTGAAGTACCTTTCCCTCAAGTCGAAGGCCTTCAACTCCAGCTCATCAAAAAGGCCGTAGTAGAAAACCATATTGACCATGAGAGCAGTAATCAGGGCTATCACAGCGCCAAAAACAAGTTTTTTCCTTTTGAAGGAGAGCAGGGCAGTCACCTTGTCTTATAGTAGAAACATGGCTTTAGCCATGTTAACAGGTCTAAAGGGTCTGCGACAAATTATCCGTAACCTCCCCTCCCCTTGCGGGAGGGGATTGAGGGGAGGGGGAACTGAATTGTAACACCTTGATATTACAGTCTAATTCACCCGCCCCCTAACCCCCTCCCGTCAAGGGAGGGGGGATATAATAGCTTCAAAATGGAGACTACCAACAAAGTTGTCGTACACCCAGGTCTTTAGACCTGTTCCTACGAATTATAGACAGCTTAGTCCTCTGTCTGTATTACTCCAAACGGTCTGCGCAGTCTGTGGACGATAAATGCCTGTCCAATTATCAATACACCGAAAGCGATACATTTCTGCAAAAAGGTGGTCTTCACCAGAAACGCCGCCATCCCTATCAACGGCAGAAGGACAATCCGCACAAGGAATTTAAGGACCTCGCTTTCCCTTATAAAATCAGCTATCGGCGGGCTGACCTTATAGTATAACGTTACAAATACCCTTCCCGCAATGTTTGGAATCTCAATTTTGCAATTTGCAATTTGCAATCTGCAATTTGCAATAAGGTACCTGTCCCTGAATTCTCTCAGTATCTTCACGTAAGGGGCCTCATATGAACCGTAGGCCGCAGTTGCGATAAAACAGCCTCCACCGCCGCCGCCACCGCTTGTTGAAAATGTAACAGTGACCGACGCAGAACTGACACTTTCATATCCGTTGCTGTCCACTGCTGTAACGGCGTAAGCATCTCCACTGCTTGAGGTCGTGTCTGTATATTGACTCTCTGTTGTCTCGGCCAGGAATGCACTATTTCTATAGACCTTGTATTTGGCCAGGTCGGCCTCGGTCCCGGCGGTCCAGGTCAGGAGTGTGACCGAATTGTGAGATACGGCAAGGCCTGATGGAGCAACAGGGGCAAAACCGATGGTCGCGCTGTTGGAACCTGAAATTGCAATATCCATAAGGTACAGCCAGGCCGAACCGAGGTAAGGAGTGGAGGCTGGAGTGGTGTATGGGGTAAATGAGGTATTGTTGGAAGTCCCAGGGAATGGGTCCCCGGGATCGCCATAATCACTACCGTAGATCATTAGATCGTTATTGCCATCTGCCTCTATGAGCTTAACGCCGGGCCTTAATGGATTGTTGTTAACGGTATTGTATGCGATATTGGCATTTATGACGGCTTCATCTATCAACCACACAAGAAGGCCGCTCCCGGGAAGTCCAGAGTCAAACCCTGTATGCTGCCTGTTTTCAAGGAGGAAATACTGGGATGGGGTTGTGGTGCTTGCCGGGAGCCTTATTATCTGCTTATTTGTCTCAACCGGATTCAGTGTAAGAGCGCCGTAGTCCGTTGATATCTGCTGCGGCGTCACCCATCCCAAATAACTCTTGCACCATGCATCAAGGTGGGCTGGAGAACTTCCGGCAGGAGAGCCAAGATAAATCCCGTCCCCCATCAGGCTCCATTTCCCCACACCGTCCCAGAGGTTTGGCGGCCACGACGCAGTATAATAGAGGTCAGGTAGACCCAACCAGTGGCCGAACTCATGTACATATATCCCGAGAGGGTCAACAGTACCCTCATCCTGCGTCCCTGTCTGGGGCATGATGATGCCCTCGCTGAATGATTTGCCGTCCGCAGTGACGATAGTCGTTGATTGTGACCAAGAAAGAGACCATAAGTCATTAGACGTATTTGAGGCAGTATCTGTCTCCTCCCCTGCTCCGGCGTGGACGATAAGGATGGCATCGTAATTGGAAAAGTTTATACCGGTACCTTCAATAGTCTTGGCCTGTGTCACACTATCTATTATCAGGTTTTGCACTGCGGACGGCAAATCATTTCCATAATAGGCCATTGGATTTGTAAGATGATAAGCTGTTCCAGGAGTTTTAGGAAAGACTTCAACTGTCAGGATCAGTTGGTTATAAGAAACTTCTTTATAATAATTAACGAAACCAATAGCATCCTTTGTTACCCAGTAGTCAGGGTCATTGTTACATGCCGTAGTGCAGTTCCCCCATGTCCCATCTCCGGTAGTTGTTGTGTCATCGGCAGGGGACTCCTGTTTAAAATCTACCTTAAGAAAAAGGACGTTCACTTGTCCTACTGTCTTATTGGCCAACATCGGAGCAAACATCTTCGCCTTCATCCGCTCCGAAAGATGCTTCCCGACCTTTGACGGTGGCTCTGGCTTACCTCTTGTTATGTGCGGGGCGGCAAACACAGATATGCAGAGTGCAAAGTGCAAAGTGCAAAGTGTAAAAAACGTAAGACGTAAGACATGTGACCTGCCTTCGTAGAAACAGGCCTTCAGGCCTGTTAAAACCATTCGTAGAAACAGGTCTTTAGACCTGTTAATTAACATGGCTGAAGCCATGTTTCTACGTTTATCATTCCACTGCTTTCGCATTCTTAACCTCGACAAAAGGTTTCCCATCCGCTGATACAACCTTTCCTGAGATAATAACATATTTATCCAAAAAGTCGCTCATCACTTTTTTCCTCTGCTTCTTAAAGCCCTTTGGCGAAGGTGCGACTTCGAGTGGATGCCAGGCTGACACCCGGACCTTGTCTGTGCCGTTCGTAATCATAAATACCGGTTTTGGGAAATAAGAAGGGGATGTCTGGATCAAGACGCCGCCAATTTCAATGTCTTTTCCTTCATAAGTTTTGGGGTCGGAAGAAAGTTCAAAGATGCCGACCCTTAACTCTTCAACTCCCTCTTTTAGCATCTCTGCCCCTCTTTCCCCCACAAATCTCTCTTTCAAGTCGCCATCAGGGCCTATGACCCAGATGTACGGGGTGCCGCTGACCTTGTAATCCTCCCTGATTTTCTTCGTTCCTTTGGCAACAGGGAATTCAGTTCCGGTTTCTATTATTTTATATTTCATATCCTCCTTCGGAGTGCCGTACACAATGCCGAGGATATTATATTTACCATTAGAGTTTTTATAGAGTTCTTTGAGAACAGGCATTGCACTTTCGCAATGGCCGCAGGAAAAGGAGAAGAAGAACAGGATAAGGGGTTTCCCCTTAAAATCCTCAAGCCTGTAGACCTTATCATCCTCGCCATGAAGAGAAAACTCCGCGGCCTTTAAGGCTGCGGGTGAGGGAATTGGAATGGTAAGTAGTATTATGAACAGAAAAAGAGATTTTCTAAAGACGGATTCGGATTTTCTCATATGGCCTGATTATATCATCCCGATTACAAAAAGAAGGGGCGTCCGAAGACGCCCCAAATTGGTGAATTGTTATTGGATAATTATATCGCCGGGTTATACGCAAGGTCGGCGATGGCACAACTACTCTCTATTGCGTCAAACTCAGCCTTGGTCACAGTAGTTGGAGTTCCTCCGCTAACAGTGACTATTACAGAGCCGTCCAACTTGAACTCGACAATCGTTGTCGTGTTAATGGTCATCTTGCCGGCAACGATCTCGCCTGTGGCAGTCTCCCGAATCGCCGTAGTAGTCGCAATGACCCAGATGCCGTCCCCGTCCGCGCAGAATCCTGTATTATCTACAGTTACTTTGCCGTCAGCCGTATAGTCCACATAAGAATCGTCGGAAGCAGGTGTTTCTGTTGTATCGAATTTTTCAAATGTAATCGAGGTGCTCTTGCTTACGCCTCCCTCCGTCCAGGATTCTTCGAATGCGCCGTTGGATCTGGTCGTCATTGTCCCTGTCGTCGCATTCTCTGAGAACTCGAAGCTGACGTTTGTCAGGCTTATAGCATAACTGTTACTGCCTTCCACATATCTCATTGCGCCGTCCGCAACGAAAGAATATGTGGCGGGGGTTGTGGCATTGTTTTCCGTCCCTGTTTCCGTGAGATCCATTGTAAGGGTCGCATACGCGGTGGTATCGGTCGCAGTTTCAAAGAACTCAGTCTTAAAATCACCAGTGGTTTCAATGGTCTTATTTTCGCTCCCGACTTTGGTTGTAAATGAAGTCGTCGAAGTCTGTGTATTTGTACTATACGTCATAGTCATAGGGCCGTTAAACATTGCAGTATCCATCCGGCAATTTGTAAAGGTTATTGATGCCTCAAATGTTGTTAAATCGGTAATCGTAATTGACATGTACATTATGTTGGTGGTGGCTGTTGATGGCTCCCCAGTTGTGCAATCAACCGTACTCGTAGAATCATACAGCCCAGCATTATAGGTTTGCGCCTTCCTGATTTCCGCGACCCTGCTCCTTGGTGCCTTCATCGCGGTTGCAAGGGCCTGATTGAACTTTGCGAACCTTGGGTCTTTCCCCGCAAGGGCGGACTTGAACTTTGGCGCCCCTGGAGAAGCTATGGAGCTAAGAGTCTGCCCCATGTTTGCGCTGACAGTGACCATTGTTGCGCTTGTCGCACCTGCCGATGAAGCCTGCGCACTCGTTGTTACCGTCGTCGGCCCCGCTGGGGCCGAACTGCTCCCTCCGCCTCCACCGCAGCCGTAAACCGCGAGGGCGGCCGTTGATAGAGCTATTGCCAGAATCCTGCTTACCTGTTTTGTTTTCATATCTTCCTCCTTTTTTTAAAATTTAACAGGTCTGAAGACCTGTTTCTACAACATAAAAGATAGGACCGCGACATCAATCAATGGAGAAAGTATAACCCGCCATGGCGAGTTGTCAAGTTCTACCGGCTCCCTGGTAAAGCTTAACTTGCCTCTGCAAGTTAAACTTTGCTTGCATGTTAAGCTTCCTTAAGTTTAGTCCTAAAGACCTCAAAATCCTTTTCAAAGGTCTCTTTAAGTTTCAAAGACTTCTCTACCAACTTAATCACCCTGTCACTGTCCAGTTCATAACCGTAAGCGTGCCGGAACAAATGCCTGAATCCCCTTAACTCATCCAGGAATTTAAAGGACTCTTCCGACAGGATATTCGGCCTGATCCCCTCGATCTCGATCAACATCCTTCTAAGAAGGTCTGTATGGTATCTGCCCCCATCGTCGATCTGGTTTTCAAAGAATTTTGCAATAAGCTTGAAGAGGTCTTCGTATGCCGAATAAAGGTTGTGGAGCTTATATGACAGACTGTTTGTAATGTCTTCGTTGACGATATCTCTTCTTAATGATTCGGCCTTTTTTTCTATGGAGGAGTAAAGTTTAAGAATCTCCTTCCATTGGGCGCCTGCCTCCGCAAGGAGGATAACTAACCTTTCTTCCATCTTATCCCTTCCCTGACAATCTTTTCGCTGAAGTGAACACCTTCAATCGGTACGATATTTACATCCCTTCCGAGTTCCCTGCTGAAAAAGGCTGTCGCATAGAACAACTTATCCTTATCCAGCCCCTTAAATGCTATATCAATATCGGAAAGCTGCCCAAATTGAAAAGGCCTTGTTACCGAACCAAATATATACGCCTCTTCAAAATACGCCTCTTTTAAAAAGGTTTCAAGGGCATTAAAGACCATAGCCAGGCACGCCTCTCTGAGCCTCTCCCTTTCCTCCTTTTTCCTCTTATAAATATTTCCTATTACCTCAAGCCGCATCCGCAAATCCCTTAAAATACATCCTTAATGTCGACCTCAAGTCCGTTTAGAATCTTTGACCTTACCTTACCTTCGTCCTTTGCAGAATCAAGCTCCTTATAGAGACCACCCTCAAGGGTCAATACCTCTATGGCCTTTTCTTCAGGGAAGACAAGCCAGTACTCTCTTACCCCGTACCTTTGATAAAACCCTTTTTTCCTTACCGTATCAGAATATGTAGATGAGGGAGACAATATCTCTACGATAAGGTCTGGAGCTCCCATAATGGCCTTTTCACCAATGATGGCTGCCCTCTCTTTGCTGATGAAGAGTATATCAGGCTGAACTACCACATCATCAGCCAGAACTACATCGGTCGGGGCATAAAAAACCTCTCCGAGGTCATTTTCTGTCACAAAGTCATTAATGATGCACTCGATCTTTCTTGAAATCCTTTGATGATAAGTAACTGGGGCCGGAACCATCATAAGCTCTCCTTCGTGTACCTCATATCTCTTATCATCCTGAATCGCATAGTAATCTGCATATGTGTATCTTGCGTCACGATGCTTTTCAATAGTGTCAAAGGCGGTAATCATCACTATCCTCAAGTTTATAAGAAGTTAATTTAGAAATTGCTCTGGGATGTTACAATGAACTTTACCACAACTGTATTAACAGTCAAGCGCCTTAATTGTGAATTATTACTACGACATAATTGACATGGCTACTGTCAACCAAAACCTTAATGCTTATGAGCTTCTTGGTAATTTAGGAGGGGGAGCGAGGGGGCATTATTCAGCGTCTCTGCGGTAAATTAGATCAGCTATTTTTTATGACACCGGCCGCAGTTGGAAAGATCAAAGGCCTTCTCTCCTGTATGGCACTTACCACAGTATTCACCGCT
>ERZ1292633.344-Hain-H41-02um-R1-344-length-57746-cov-28_pt1 | contig 57746 bp, 68 predicted proteins | sample MGYA00564406_ERZ1292633 | MGnify/ENA primary metagenome ERZ1292633 (study PRJEB36523, sample SAMEA6512639) | groundwater metagenome | collected 2019-01-08 | study: AquaDiva: Metagenomics assemblies of 32 groundwater samples | reverse complement strand
ATTCTATCACTTTTGCTTTGAAAAGGGGGAGGGGTTTGTGCAACAGACTCCTTACCAATGAACTTATTAGTAACTGTGGAGCGGGAGGAAACGGAGATATATGCCGAGTTTGTCCTTCCGGCAGGTAGAGAGGGGTGTGAAGAGGTAGCGGCCGGTGCTGCCAGGCGGCATAGGGACATTTAAGGATATGTTGAACAATAGGCCAGACCCCGGTCAACTACAGCTATGAGTTATTTGTATGCAGAATCATGATCAGGATGAAGGGACAGAAAGCGCATGAATTGACTTTCGCGGCAAACAAGCGCCCGGAATCCCTGGCTGATACGAATGGTATATAGACGCCGACCATCCATGCCGGTCTTGCTTTGAACCAATTCCCAGCGTAACCCTTTGTCCTTATAAACATCCGTCCATGACAGCTTTTTAATCTTGCGAAGCGTTCCAAATATGCGTACGGCCTCTTCTTTCTCTAAAGCAAACAGGTCTTCCTGAAATATGGGATTATTAAGATCGAGAAGCACATTATCCGACCTTGGCACTTAGCGCCTCCAGGTCAGTCTCTGCGGACTTATTTTTTCCCGCCCATTTAACAGCCTCATCAATCCTGGATTTTGCCGGTTCCTTGTGCATCCACATCTCGTTGTCCGGGATGATCCTGGCAGTCTTGATAAGCCATACCCCTTCCTCTATTTCTTCAACAAGTACCGGCCTTCCAGCATATTCCTTCCCAAGCGATATCTGCCCGCTGGAGCCTATAGTCTTTACAGATTGAGTATGCATCCTTCCACCTCCAATGGTATTTGAAAAAAAAGGATAGCATGAAGGCATGAATATGTCAATGAAAAGGACCGTGACAAACATAGCCTACCAACCACCTTCTATACAATGTGTCCAAGGTTATACGGCTTATTAATCCCCAATACTTGACAGACTACTCTCCACAGCTTTTATGGCATCAGCGGCCGAACTCGTTATGCCGCCTGTATACCCTGAACCTTCGCCTATAGGGTACAGGTTTTTTATATTTACTGATTCATATCTTTCGCTGCGTCTAATCCTTACAGGGGAAGAGGTCCTTGTCTCTGCCCCTAACAGTATCGCCTGGTCTGAAACAAACAATGGATACTCCTCTTCCCAACTTCTAAATGCATTTACTAACGTATCGGATATGAATTTGGGGAAGATCTCAGTCATATCAGCAGCTACTGCTCCCATCTTAAAAGAATTCTTATTTAGGTCAACAGAGGTCCTCCCGGATAAAAAATCGACCAGATTCTGGGCAGGGACTTCCCATTTCCCTCCTCCTGCATTAAACGCCTTTCGCTCTATATCCTTCTGGAACTCAACACCGGCCAAAGGATCGGCAGATCTATAATCAGCAGTATGACAGGTTACAACAAGGGCTGAATTTGAGAACTCTGATGACCTGCTTGAGTAGCTCATACCGTTCACAACCATCATACCATCTTCAGATGAGGCGTTTACCACCTCACCTCCAGGGCACATGCAGAATGTATTGACCCCCCTTCCTGCCTTTCGGTTGGTGTAGTTAAAGGAATAGGTAGCAGCCCCTATGCCAGGGAAGTTCTTATACTTATCGCCATACCTTATAAGGTTGATGCTCTCCACAGGGTGCTCGACTCTCACACCAACAGAGATCGGCTTCTGCTCAATGACGATACCTTTTTTGTGAAACATCTCGAATGAATCCCGGGCAGAATGCCCTACAGCGAGATATAGGATTGAGGAACGATACTCCCTCTTCCCGTTTATTACTACACCTGAGACCTTATCGTTCGTTATAAGGATATCCGTCATCTTGGAGTTATAATGTATCTCTCCGCCTCTTTCAAGGATATAGCTCCTTATATTATGAACTATCCGGCACAACACGTCCGTCCCCAAATGGGGCTTGCTGACGTACCCTATCTCTTCAGGGGCGCCAAATTTAATAAAGGTATCCAGCACCCTGTTTATGTATGTAGAATTTTTTGTCTTTGCCCTGGAAAACAGCTTCCCGTCTGAGTATGAACCGGCCCCCCCCTCACCAAACTGGATATTTGATTCAGGGTCTAACACCCTTTCCTTGATAAACCTCTGAACGTCAATAGAACGCTCTTCTATCTTTTTACCTCTTTCAAATATTATAGGTTTGATCCCATAATCAATAAGTTCAAGGGCTGCAAACATCCCGGCAGGACCGAAACCTACTATTATAGGCCGCTCCCTGATCTTTTTTGAAATCCTCTGAGCCCTTATTTCTTCAGTGTACACAGGGAGGTTTTCGTTGTTGTCGAAGGTATCGGGGGTGTTTACGACTATTGATATCTCGTAGTAGAATTGTTTTTTACTGCTCGCATCAAGGGATTTGCTCAGTATTTTAACGAACGTTATATCCTGTTCGCTGGTCCCTATCCTCTGTGAAGCGGCCTTTAGATATTCATCCACCCCGTCTTTTTCAACAGGTATTCGCAAACTGCTTATTATTAAATTCAAATGGCCCTCTATCTATAGCTGGCTAACCTACAAAATAATTTTGCTGCTGTTATTTTTCAGGCTGGCTCCAGCAGAAAGCGGATGATGTCCTGTTTTTCCTGTTCAGTTAACCGAGTCATTAATGTCCTAAGTCCTTCTATATTCCTCTCTCTCACAGTCACAACTGCATAGGCCGCAATACCTTCCCCTGTCCCTGTAAAACCAAGACCTTCAGTAGTTGTTGCCTTGACATTCACCCTGACTGCTGGAATATGTGCAGCAGCAGCAATATTTCCAACCATATTCGGTATATGGGGAGCCAGCTTAGGCCTCTGGCAGACGATTGTTGAATCTATGTTGTTCAACTCAAAACCCTTCTGTTTGGCCAGATCAATCACATATCTGAACAGATCCAGACTGTTGGCCCCTTTCCACTTTTGATCTATATCCGGAAAGAGTTTACCTATATCACCTTCTGCAATCACCCCTAAGATGGCATCCGAAATGGCGTGGAGCAGGACATCTGCATCTGAGTGTCCCAGAAGCCCTTTCTCAAAGGGTATCTCAACCCCGCCGAGGATCAGCTTCCTATCTTCCACAAGCCTGTGAACGTCGTATCCGAATCCAACTCTCATCGTTACTCCTTTAATCCTTAATCCTGCCTTTAAGGATAGCCTCAGCTATAATCAGATCATCAGGGGTGGTTATCTTTATATTCCTGTAATCCCCGTCTACGACCTTTACCTTGTGACCAAGCCTTTCAACAAGCATGGCCTCATCTGTTCCGTAAAATCCTTCTTCATAAGCCTTTTTAAAGGCCTCTTTGAGTATCTCATATCTGAAGGTCTGAGGGGTCTGGACCTGCCAGAGCCTTTTTCTCTCCAGGGTCTCTATGACGTTTCTGTCATCATCTACCGATTTAATTGTGTCCTTGGCAGGGACTGCAACCACTGTTGCGCCGCATAAGATAGTCTCTTCTATGCACCTGTTCAATATGTCAACAGTTACAAAGGGCCTGACACCGTCATGCACCATTACTATGTCGCAGTTGTATATGGAGTTCAGGCCGTTCCTTACCGAGTCCTGCCTCTCCTTGCCGCCTGGGACCACCTTCACGGGCTTCGTAAACTTCATATTGTCCAGCATCTCGCATGCATATGCACAGTCGTCCTCAGGGACTATAAGACAGACCTCTGATACGGCATCGCATCTGTCAAAGACATCCAGGGTGTGGGCGAGGATAGGCCTCCCTCCAACCTCAAGGTACTGCTTGCTCCTGTCCCCTCCCATCCTCTTTCCCACACCTGCGGCAGGTATCAGTGCTATTACATTCATAACTTTCCTTCCCGGGGACAGTCCCGATTCTACGGCGTTCGCTTTGCTCACGCCCGTAAATCCAGGGACAGTCCCCATTCCTACAATATTTTTTGTTACATCTGCCCTTTAGGACGTTTCTTCACCTCAAAGGTAAGATCAGAGTCCTGACCTGTACCACCGGGCTTGCCATCGGCTCCGTAGGAAGTTATGGTTGCCTCTCCCTCATTCACCAGGTTATAAATAAAAGGCCTTCCCCAGGCATCCTTTGTAATGTCTATGCCCCACTCAATATAGGCCCCCCTCCATTTAGGACATCCGGCAGGATTGTCCACGAGTCCTTTTAAACCTACTTCATTTGATGGAAACTGACTGCAATCGAAACGATACTGCTTCAATGCGTCATCAAGACCTGTCATTATGGAAAAGGTCTTGTCCTTCTCAGTAAACTTCCTGCAACCGCCTAATAAGGCCAGAGTGATGCAGATTGTTAGAACTACTTTTTTATTCATTTTGCCCCTTTCATTAAAAGAATTATCCACAGATTGCGCAGATTTCACAGATTAGATCTAAAACTATTCAGAATCGTAATCTTTAGTCATGATTCCAATTTTCTGCCGACCAGTGATGCGATCCCTTTTTTCCTGCCGCCTTCTTCGACAACACCCTCCCTGTAATATATTATGTGAAGGTCTTTGAACATTGTTAAAAGTTCATTTGGCTTTAATAGGAACTCAGGGTTCGTGGGTCGCCCGAACTGTTGTTGCTCCAGTGTATAAGTCTCAAAAATAATATACCCGCCAGCCTTCAGCCCTTTCCTTATATCAGAGACTATTGACCTCTGGAGGTAGTTGAAGTTTATAATGAGGTCATAACTGTTTTCCGATATCTGAAACGCTTCAAGGTCTGCTGCAATAAAGTTGATCTTCAAACCGCCAGCCGCAGCCCGTCCCTTATTCAGGGCCGCATCGGATATATCTATTGCATCTACATCAAACCCTTCCCTTGCCATGTAGATGGCGTTTCTGCCTTCCCCGCAGGCGATGTCTAACGCCCTTCCTACTGGTAGAGCTGGAATAAAATCCACAAGGAGCCTGCTGGGGTCCCTGTTCTTATCATGCATGTCAAAATCCATCTGTCTGCCTCAGCGCCTCGTAGAGAACCACTCCAACGGCCGTGGAAAGGTTAAGGCTCCTGACATGTTTGGTGTAGATAGGGATGGTAAATGTCCTGTCCATGTTTGCCTCTATCAACTCCTTCGGCAATCCTGCTGTCTCCTTGCCAAAGACAAGGTAATCGCCTCTCTGAAATTTAGCCTGTGTATAAGGTTTCTCCACTTTTGAAGAGAGATAGAAAAACCTGGCATCTCCGGCAGCATTATAAAGCTCCTCCATATCCTTGTGATACCGGATATCTACATATTCCCAGTAGTCGAGTCCTGCCCTCTTAAGATACCTGTCATCTGTGCTGAAGCCGAGCTTCCCTACAAGGTGCAGGACGGAACCTGTTGCAGCGCAAACCCGGGCGATATTTCCAGTGTTAGGCGGTATCTCAGGCTCCAGAAGGACTACATGCATTGGAATCTCTTTAGTGTGCATGGTGCTCGTGGGGACTGGGCATCCCGGTCTGTATCTGGCAATACAGCCCTTCATTGCCACATTCCGCGCACTCCATCTGTAGGACTGTATGACTTATCCCCATGTGGGCAAGCTTGTGCTCCACCTTCTCCCTTATCTTTCCGGCAGAGCCAAGTCCCTGCTCATGGACCCACAGGTGGGCGGTCAGGGCGGTAGTTCCCGGCGCAATGGTCCAGATATGTACGTCATGAATGCCAAGGACCTCTGGAAGCTCGGCTATCTCTTTGGATATCTGTTCTATGTCAAATCCATGCGGGGTAAGCTCCAGGAATATTCTCAGGGCCTCGCCAAGGACACTGACACCGCCCACAATTACAAATACACCGACAAATACGCTGGCTATAGGGTCGGCCAGCCTCCACCCCGTATAGTATATGATTATTCCTGCAACTATCACCCCTGCTGACGAGATGGTATCATAAACAAGATGAAGCCATGCGCTTTTCATATTAAGGTCATGGTGCCCCTCCTTTACAAACCATGCGGCAAGGAGATTTCCCACAAGGCCTATAACTGCTACAGCAAGCATAAGGCCGGTCTTTATTTCTGGAGGCGAGATAATCCTGTGATATGCCTCTATAAATATATATAAGGCAACAGCTACAAGTATCGCGCCGTTGATGATCGCCGCAAGCACTCCCATCCTGTGATATCCATAGGTAGCCTTCTTTCCCGCAGGTTGGTGGGTTATGATGGATGCTATAAGGCTCAAGCTTAAGGCCAGGATATCTGTCAGGTTGTGTCCCGCATCGCTTAAAAGGGCAAGGGAGTTGCTGAGAAGTCCCCCAACAACCTCACCTGCAAGGATGAAGAAGGTCACTAAAATGGCCATTAGAAGGCGCTTTTCTACTTGTGATAGCATGCCGTTAAAATAACCTTTCGAGTCAGTTTTGTCAAACTTCTATAAAACTCCTTTATTTTGGTTGACTTGGCATTGACAACCCCAACTGCAAGGAATATAGTTGTAAAAAGTTAGAGATTGAATTGCCTGAGAGCGACGACTTCATGTTCTATTTGACAGCAGAAGAAAAGGCAGAGGTGGTCGCAAATTGCGACCACCTTAAAAAGCTTAAGTTTTCTCCTTCCCTGCCTTATGCCTTCACCGAGCATGGCGCCATAATACTTGCCGCAGCGCTGAACAGCTCTACAGCAGTTCATGCAAGTATTCAAGTTGTCCTTGCCCTTAACGCTCATCAAGTCCCTTTTAAACAATTTTAAAAGCGCATTATTGGCTGGGTGGGTTAGACTTTAACAAACAAGCTGATATGGCATGCCCAGGTACTTTATGATAAGGTTACAAAGCGGCCATTTTTCAAATGGAGTTTGAGCAACAGGCCGTTGATATTTAGGCCAAGGGGAGGCCAATAAAGAAAAAGGATTAATAAATGGGATGTGTCCCCATTTCTTCATTTCTTTCAGCAGGCTTTATGTGTAAATCTCTTCCAACGGCTCTATAGGCTAAAGAGTCTTGGAACTTGGTGTTGCCTTTTCTCTTGGAGGAAAAAGAGAAACCACAGCCTTTGCATACCCATCGCTGAACTTCTTCTTTCTTCTCTCCGTGAGAAGTAACCCTTGTTCTGGAACGAAAGCCTTTCTTTTTTGTTTTAAAAGAGCCGCACTGAGGACACTTTTTTTGTTCATATTCACCCCCTTAATTTGTCAGACAAGTATCATTGGGGTGAATGTATAATAACTAAGCCTGTTTGTGAAGCATAACAGACCCACTAAACGGGTACGCTACCTAATGTTATATGACAGTATCAGAAGCGCCTTCGCACTCGGCGTTAGGTCAAGGTCTTCGAGCCAAACTCTAAAGTCCTTAATTTTATCCTCATCTCTGTCATCTCTCACATTTTCGTCGTCCGCAATTTTTTTATCCTTCATCATTTTCACCTCCTTATCCGTTGTCATTTTTTCTCACCTCCTCTTTTATTTTTATTGGATCTACTTTGCTTTTTAACCTTTGTTAGCATGTTAGCATATCCATCAAACCGTATCAAGGCTAACTCATTGAATTTATTCATCATTTAAGATTCAGAGGGAAGGAATTCAAGGAACGGATTTCAAGGAAACAATTCTTAGAGTTCTTATTGAAAAGGCGTTAAATTCAAAGTATCATAGAACTTTCCAATTCAAGAAAAAGGAGGACTTTACAATGAAACGATGGGATACCTTTCATTTGTCATTTCTGGCTTTCTGTGCGGCTTTGAACGTAGGAATCGGGGCTATCGTCGGTATTATAAAGTTACCGATATATTTGGACTCTATCGGTACAGTTATAGCGGCCGCTTTAGGCGGGTGGCTTTATGGGGCAACCGTTGGCGTACTGGCGGTTATTATTGCGGCAGTGGCTATAACCCCAACAGCCCCGGCCTATGCGGGAACAGCTATCGTGATTGCCCTTTGTGCCTCCATCCTTGTCAAGTATGGATTTCTTAGAGCAACGGCAATGACGATAATAGGTGGTTTAGTGATAGGTGTTGCCTCCGCTATTGTCTCTGCGCCAGTTACAACATACCTCTATGGCGGGGTAAGCCTTGCAGGGGCCGATGCCGTTACTGCCTTCTTCAAGGCAATGGGGAATACGCTGATAGAATCCGTGATTTTAGGCGGACTTGCAACTGACCCGGTTGATAAAATAGCTACAAGTATAATTGCCCTCGCTATACTAAAGACTTTACCAAGAAGGTTATACCAGCGATTCTCTAATGGATCGCTTTTTATCAAAGGCAAGGAGTAAATGAGACTGCATCCCGCAACCAGGTTTCTGATAGCTTTACTCTATCTCATCCTTGTGATTATTCTCCCCCTAAAATATCAGGGAGGATTTATAATTTTCGGGGCATTGATTGCCTTTAGCACAAAACCGTTGCCCTCCCAAGACCCTGGCCGTGCCTTCCTCAGACTATGGCTAACCGCAGGATTCTTTCTTTTCCTGATTCACTGCATAAGCTGGAATGGCAGCTTACTCTTCAAGAGTAATGGTTTGGAACTGACAAGCAAGAGCTTCTTCAGAATAGGTTCATTGATGGTTACTTTCCTGTGGCTCATCAGAACAGTTAAGACAGAAGAATTATATGCAATGCTGATTGCATTACATGTCCCTGTTCCAGCGATATATGTCTTTTTTCAAACTGTGTTCTTAATTCCAAGATTCGGAGAAAGGGCACGGGAAATATTATTGGCGCAAGAGGCCAGAGGATTTGAACTGAAGGGTATCCATAACCGTTTAAAGGCATATATTTTAATCCTTGCGCCTCTGTTTTCAACCATGTTTTATGAACTGGAGCAGAATGCGGCTGCAATGTCTTCCAAAGGGCTTCATGCACCTGGAGTAAAAACCTCATTGACACATATTAGTATTACTCGGCTTGATATAACCCTGATTGCTCTTTCGGTGACCGTTACCATTACTCTGTTATCCACCTTACGATGAATCTATGCTAAGTATAGAATCGCTTTCAATTAACTATCCAAATAAGGAACTGCCTGCTTTAAGGGATGTAAGTTTTGAACTTCCTAAAGGTGCAGTCTGTTTGTTATCTGGAGATAGCGGTTCTGGTCAGACTACTCTTTGCCTTGCTATCGCAGGGATACTGCAACACGCACGACCTGAAGTAGCCATATCTGGTTCAATTAGATGGAGTGGCGGTGTAATTAGACATGATGTCTTTCGCCCTGAGATAGCGATAACCCTTGAAAACCCGTATGCTCAGCTAACAGGATTGAAAAGGACTGTAAGAGAAGAGCTTGCATTCGGCCTTGAAATGAGGGGATTTCCTCGTATAGAGATGAATCAAAGGATTCAATATGCGGCAGAAAGATTCGGCATAATACATCTTTTATCGAGAAATCCGAAGACGCTCTCCGGAGGAGAGACGCAAAAGGTTGTTATTGCAAGCTCCTATCTGCTGATGCCGGAATTATGGATATTAGACAGACCGCTAACCGAACTTGACCCACTGTCGAGATTCAAGCTTTTGCAAACCCTGAAAGAATTAGCTACTCAGAATGGAACAACAGTTATCATTACCGAAGAGCCTGATGCAGACATTTACTCAATAGCGACTCATTCCTTAGCCGTAACATGTGAAGGGGTAACTCTTTCCTCAAACGCGACAAAGGATCATGCAGAGCTATTAGATACATCCACATTTTCTAATAATCTAACCTTTGCTAAGACGACCGGCAATTCCGGTACCACAGATTATCTATCTAATAACCATGTCCAGGTCAAAGGGTTAGGGTTTCAATATTCCTCAACCCAACCGATTATATTTGAAGATTTGAACCTCACTGTTGCTTCTGGTGAGTGTCTATGGATTACCGGCCCCAATGGATGCGGTAAAACTACTCTGGCAAAGATAATTGCCGGTATTCTTAAGCCACAAAAAGGCGAGGTGATATTTAACGGGATTAATATTGTTGCTGAACCTTTATGGAAAGCGGCAAGATACGTTGCCTATGCCTTTCAGAATCCAGACCTTCAGATATTCTCAACCAATCTGTGGGATGAGGTATCTTTTGGCCCCAGGATGTTTTATTCAGAAGAAAGGTGCAACCAGTTAGTCAGCCATGCTATTCATTCATTCGGACTTGACGGTTTAGAAAAAACACATCCTCACGACCTCAATCGATCGCAAAGAAAGCGTTTAGGCTTAGCTTCAACCTTTGCCATGGACACATCTGTAATTATCCTTGATGAACCGACACAGTTTCAAAACTCTCTTTATAAGCAGATGATTAAGCACGCGATGGAAGAGGCTTTAAACAAAGGGAAAGGTATTTTATCCATTACTCACGCGACTGATTTTATAGATTGCTTTATTGCCACCATGTGTATTGCTCACATGATTCCCACTGTCTATATTCCAGACTTCCGCAAGTAAAAGGTTCGGTAATAACGATTTAATATTATCCTTTTTGGGTCTCAATAAAGGGTCGGTAACTCGAGAGTGCATTTCTACCAATTTAAAACCTTTTGATTCAAGATGTCCTTTTGTGACGCTTATTTTTTTATGAGCGTCGCTCATACTCGTTACAGCATTTAATCTATGTTTATCAATTATATATAGACTTCCATCCACAAGAAGCTTGTTAATTTCAGCATAGTTATATATTGAAATAATTTTATCACCCAGTTTAGGCATATCAGCTATATAGCAATATTTTTTACTTTTAATGAAGGCTTCTTGATATATTTGATTGCATAGAACAGTATCTGTAAAAATAGACTCACTATGTTTTAAAGGGATCCTAAGTAGAGAAGCAGAAGCATTATCGCCTTGAGTATATATATTGTATTTGGAAACTTCACAGGCTTCGTCCTTTATCCGACATGAATCACTATTTACCTGACATATTTCTGGCATAGGCTCTTTTTTATTTTTATTGGCTAGTAATTTGGGGCATTTGTCTACATCCTCCATATACTTTAATAAAGATAACTTACTATCATAGTCACTAATCTTGATTTTATAATCTTTATCATCCCATGCAATAAGCATTGATAAAAGCTGTGAAGAAACCCATGCATAATCTTGAAAAGCAAGTTTATTAAACACTTGATTTCCAATTTTACATGGGGCTTCTATTTCACCTATAAACGAAAAAGGCTCAAGTATTAATCTTTCAACATAATAGTTATCGTAGGGACCACTTTTCCCGCCAATCCCAACTCGACCTTTTATAAGCATATAAATACAATCTAACTCTTTGCCAGCTTCAATAAATATGCCTTTCTTATGTTCTAATGTACAGGAATTTGCCCATTCTTTTGTGGCTATTATCTTAAGTGGTGATTTATTGAATGCCTGTTCCCCTAATATCGTCTTAGCTTTTTCAATCCATGCGGCTTCTGAAACTTTTTTAATATCCTTTTTAGGTGTGTTACTCATAATTTCACCGAATGTATCAAAATAGACGATGGGCTACTAACAATAATCGGCCAATAGACATTCCATTCGCTTTGAACAAAAGGCAAGATATGTTTATTTTCAAATTCATGAATCATAGTCTTATCAGGAATTAGAGAGATATCTTCAATAACCGTTAATCCGACTTTTTTTAAAGCATCCTGATAATCTTTTAAATTACGATGGAAATATGGAACATAGAATGGCGGTTTATCCTCCTGAGCTATAGGGTAGTAACCTCTAAATCTCCATTGGACTATCCCAGAAGGTGATATATATTCATCAGGAACATCTTTATCAGCGGCAGCAACCTTAACTTGTCCCAATTGTTGCAAGTGCACTGCAAAGTCTGGATGGACAAAGACAGCTATAAAATGGCCGTTCTTTTTAAGGGCGGTTGTTACTGTCTTTAAAACGCCCTCCAAATCCGGCACGTCTTGTAACAGAAACATGGCAATTATAACATCAGGATTGCCAACTCTGTCAATGATTAATTTTGCAGTCTCCTCATAGGCAATATCGCAGACCTCAAAATCAATATTTTTATATCCAATACTGTCCTTTTTTGCCTTGCTTATTAACGAGTCAAGCAGATCAATTCCCAGGATACGGACACTCTCAAGACCCAGACTATTTAATTCTTTTCTCCAAAAAAACGTATGGGCACCGTCTCCGCAACCTATCTCAACAACAGAAGATGATTTATCTATGTTTAATTGTTGAATGACCTTAGAAATTGCCGGATTAACAACGTACTCACGGTATGCATAGTCTTGACCTGGTCGATCTGCCCAAATTGGCGTCGCTTCCTTCCAAACTTGTGCAGCCCATGATTTAGCTTGCTCAACAATATCTTTTCCAAACATCTGAGTCATTTTATAAAACCTTATGAATACCTTACATACAGGATGTAAAACCGCCCTTTTAATTAGGAAGGTGTTGGAAATTCGGGGGCATCAGACCTAATTCCCCACTTTCTTTATCTTTGCAATCCTTCGCTGCCTGCAATCAAGCGGACAGAAAGGTCAACTCTTGAAAATCATCCAGTCCACCCTTCTTTTTTAAAGATTGGTTAATGATACCACATCTTAATCTAACAAAACAATTTCAAACGATGCGCTTGCCAGTAGAAGTTTAGGGCTTACAGACCCGATCTCTTTATTTTTGAAGAAATAGGGACACATCCCATTTATTCTTGACAAGATGAATATCGAGATGCTATAAACGCAACCATGCCTCGAATAGCAAGATTAGTAGGTACCGGGTATCCTCATCACGTAATACAACGAGGGAACAACAAGGAAAAAGTCTTTCTGGACAAGGAAGATTTTCAAAAGTATATATCTCTGCTCGAATGGTATTCATCCGAGAAAGAAGCGTCAATACTGGCTTACTGCCTCATGACCAATCACGTTCATCTGCTTGTAAAGCCCTTAAAAGAAGACACGCTTTATAAGATGATGCAGGGCATTACACTATGCTACACACAGTACTTCAACAAGAAATACTTTAGAACAGGGCGTTTATGGGAAAGTAGATATCACTCCTGCATAATAGATGGAGATAGGTATCTATGGTCTGTGAGCAGGTATATAGAAAAGAATCCTGTACGGGCCAAGATGGTTAAGAAACCGGAAGATTACCCATATTCCAGCGCCAAGTCCCACATTACAGGGGAAGCCAACAGTCTTCTTAAAGAACCGTTATTCGATGAAAGGGAGATGTCTGAATACAAGTTACTCATGAAGAGCAAGGAAAGAGAAGATAAACTTGAAGAGATCAGAATAAAGACCCGCCTGGGGAAGCCGCTTGGTGGAGATGATTTTATAGCAGAGCTGTCGGGGAAATTTGGTCGCAGCTTGATATTTAGGCCAAAGGGCAGGCCAATAAAGAAAAAGTAGCAACAAATGGGATGTGTCCCTATTTTAAACACAGGATGAGTTTGATACATGACTTCCAGAAATTCCCACCGCAGCCTTTTCTTATAGCATAGCCTCTTTCATATCAGCAATTCCTTATAGTTTTGATTCAATTACTCCCTTCAAACCATGCGCATGCCTGGAGAAGTTTAGGGCATACAATCCTTATATCTTTATTTTGGTTGACTTGATCTTGTTCTGGACATAAAATTCGATGCGTTACGGAAAGGAGAGGGCAGGTAATGGAAATAAGAAGAGAGACGATAAAGAGGGCAAAAAGGGTTGTCATAAAGGTAGGCAGCGCAGTCCTGACCCTGCAAAGCGGGGGGCTTAACGAAGTGGCTTTTACGCGCCTGTCTCTGGCGGTTTCCAGTCTTCTCGGCAGGGGGCTTGAGGTTGCCGTTGTTACCTCCGGGGCTGTCGCAGCGGGGATGGGAAAGCTGGGGCTAACCGAGAGGCCGAAGAGCATCCCTGAGAAGCAGGCCGCTGCTGCGGCAGGACAGAGTTCTCTCATGGGGAGATATGAGAAGGTTTTTGCAGCCCACAACCTCAATGTGGCCCAGGTGCTCCTCACCCACGAAGACTTAAGCAGCAGGCACCGCTATCTGAACGCAAGGAACACCCTTTTCACCCTTCTCTCCTATGGCCTTATCCCTATCATCAACGAAAACGATACAGTTGTGGTGGATGAAATAAAGTTCGGGGACAACGACAACCTCTCAGCCCTTGTTGCGGGGCTGATTGATGCTGACCTGCTTTTGATCTTAACCGATACCGAAGGTCTCTATGATAAAGACCCAAGGTCTCATGCCGATGCAAGGCTTATCCCTCTGGTAGAAAAGATAGACAGCCATATAGAGCATATGGCAGGCGGGGTCGGAACATCCATTGCTACCGGTGGGATGATAACCAAGGTTCAGGCAGCGAGGAAGGCCTCATCTGTGGGGATACCTACGATAATTGCCAGCGGCAGAGACATGTCTAATATAGATAAGGTGTTTGCTTCTGAAAAGGTAGGGACACTCTTCCTTTCCCAGAGCGAAAAGCTGACCAGCAGGAAACACTGGATCGCCACTGTCTTGAAACCTAAAGGGGCAATAATAATAGATGACGGAGCCAGGGATGCTTTGATCAGCAAAGGAAAGAGCCTCCTTCCAACCGGGATTGTTGGAGTAGAGGGCGACTTCGGGATAGGGGATGCGGTATTGCTGGAGGATAAAGAGGGAAAAAAGTTAGCCCAGGGACTTGCAGGGTACACCCATGCCGAGATACTCCTCATCATGGGGCACAGGAGCAGCAGGATTGAGGAGATACTTGGGTATAAATACTGTGACGAGGTCATACACAGGGATGATCTGGTGATCCTTTAACATGAACGACGGAAAGACGATGGTTGCCCTTTTGCCGGCATGGAGATATAGGAGATATAAATGATTTATGTTTCTCGTTTATTTTTGAAGATTTATAGATCGAGGGGTTTTTTTAAAGTTTTATCCTTGATTTCCACGATGGCAGCGGTCTTATTCCTGTCCGGGTGTACTAAATATGCGTTGAAGAAGGATCTGACGAACCTTCAGCAAAAAGCTCAAGAGACAGACCAGGAGCTAAATGAAAGGTTGTCAAGGATTGAGCAGGCCCCAAAGACCGATCCCGCAGCTTTAGCCTCCCTTGAGGAGCGTGTGAACAAGATTTCAACGTATGCCCTGGAGTTGGAAAGAAGAATACACCTCCAGCCCCCACCGCAGCCCCAGCCTCAACTCCAGCCTCAGATGACGCTCGGCGTTAAGGCCGTGAACGTTGAAGATATAAGAGAACTGGCAGAAAAAATAGACGAACTGGACAGCAGGATAAGGAACACAAATGTCACTAAGGAGGTTGTTCTTAACAGTGTGTCATTTCCTTTAGGGAAGGTCAGGGTAGAGGATCTTTCAACGGCTGAACTGTCCAAGCTGAGGGAGAATGGATTGAGGATAAGGGAGGAAAAACCTTCAAGGGTGGAGATCGTAACCTGGGCCGACGGCAGTGGGACGCCGGATACGAGAGAAAAGGCCGCCGGTGAAAGGGGCAAGAACGTGGAGGCTTATTACAGGGAAAAAGCGGGTGAGGGTATAAATATTGAATTTTTGACAGTGTCCAAGGTTGCATCTGTCTCAGGGCCGTTCTGGCGCAGGGCGGAGACGACTATGTGGATGACCAAGGATGTTAAATGAACGATATGATCAGATGATAGTTTGCCCATTTGTGTATTAGGGTTTAGTTTAGATCGGGAGGTTTTATGTCGATAAAAGACGATGTAATCAAAATAGCAAAAGCTGCCAGGGAGGCTTCGAGGAGGCTGGCAGGGCTTTCTTCTGAGGTGAAGAACAAGGCCCTTCTGAAGATGGCCGATGGTCTGGAGAAAGAGGCTGATTTTTTAAAGAAGGAAAACGAGAAAGACCTGGCATATGGCAAAGAGAAGGGGCTTTCATCAGCCATGATGGACAGACTTACACTATCCGATAAGGTGATAAAGGGGATGGCAGATGGCCTCAGAGAAGTGGTGGCATTGCCTGACCCTGTTGGTGAGGTAACAAAGATGTGGCTCAGGCCAAACGGTCTTCAGGTCGGGAAGATGAGGATACCTCTCGGAGTTATCGGCTTTATATATGAGGCAAGGCCAAATGTGACAGCAGATGCTGCAGGGCTTTGCATAAAATCAGGGAATGCCGTTATTTTGCGCGGAGGTTCCGAGGCCTTTCATTCCAGCATAGCCATCCTGAAGGTTATCCATAAGGCTCTGGAAGGGACCGGCGTTCCGGCTGATGCAGTGGCTGTTCTTCCTACTGTCGAGAGGGAGGCGATAAATGAGATACTTAAGCTGGAGGAATATATAGACCTCATTATCCCGCGCGGCGGCGAGGGGCTGATCCGGTTTGTCTCAGAGAACTCCCGCATCCCGGTGATCAAGCACTACAAAGGTGTCTGCCATGTATTCGTTGATGAATCGGCAGATTTAAAGATGGCTGAGGAGATAGTCATCAACGGCAAATGCCAGAGGCCGGGGGTTTGTAATGCTACGGAGACCCTCCTGGTTCATGAAAATGTTGCAGAAAGATTCCTTCCGACAATGGGAAAGAGGCTTATAGATGAAGGTGTTGAGATAAGGGGTTGCGAAAAGACACTCAAATATATACCTCATGCTAAAGCTGCCACTGAGGAGGACTGGTCAATGGAGTATCTGGACTTGATCCTTTCTGTAAAGGTTGTGAAGGATATAGATGATGCAATGGCCCATATAGCAAAGTATGGCTCCCTGCACACCGAGTCTATTGTTACCGCTGATTACCACAATTCCAGGAGGTTTCTGAGAGAGGTGGATTCATCGGTCGTATTGGTAAACGCATCAACCAGGTTCAACGACGGAGGACAGCTTGGCCTTGGCGCTGAGATAGGTATAAGCACAACAAAGATCCACTCCTTCGGCCCTATGGGTCTTGAGGACCTTACAACGACTAAATATATCGTATTTGGGGAAGGGCAGATAAGGAGTTAACCTTTGGCGCAACTGACTGATTTCATCAGAGTTCGCCCCTCTTTAGCAAAGAGGGGGAGGGGTGAACGGGCATGCCTTACCTTACCACCGCCCTAGCGATCTTCACAAGAAGCCGGAGCTTTTCTTCATCGGCCCCGTCTATTATGGTTGCCAGTGTTGTCTTTAACTCTCGGACATTGCCAACCGTATGTTCAAATTCAAAGAAGTCACTTATTTCAACATCCAAAACATCGGCGAGTTTTGCAAGAATATCAGTTGAGGGAAACTGATGGCCCATCTCAATCCTGCTCATATACTTTGGGCTGATCTTGGCCGTCTCGGCCAATTCTTCCTGCGATAGGTTCAATCTCTTCCTCAATTCCCTGACCCTTAATCCAAATAACTCTTTCACATTCCGCATCCTTTTTTCCATGAATCTATTATCTTTCTTGGCGAAGAGAATAAAACAAACTGATTAATAGAAAAAGCTTGACATATACTATCAGTTAGGTAATATGCACTATCAAATAAGTAGATATTGAATGATTTAGTCTATCTGTGCAGTTGAGGGCTTAAATGAAATATGTTTTATAAAAAATCAATAAAGGAGGTAATTGGTATGAAACAGAAAGCGAACTGGTTTTTGGTCTTTATTATGGGCGTAATTGTCGCGGGTTGTGCGCCTTCTATGAGGGTGCCTGTAACCCGACCGGCAGAGATTAACCTGCGTGGGATCAACAAGATTGCAATAGGAGAGGTTACCGGTAATTGCGGACAGGAGATATATGATCTCTTGACAAGCAAACTGTTTGAATCCGGTAAATTTGATGTACTTGACAGGGCAAATCTCGACAAGATAATGAAAGAGCACAACTTGACTCTCGGTGGAGCAGTGGATGAAAAGACCGCAGCAAAGATGGGTGAGCTAGTAGGTGCTGCATCTCTTGTCTTTGGTAACGTAACGATGTGTAAATACGAGGAAAACAAGACCGTTGGCGTGCCATGGAAAGATAAAGAGGGTGGGTCTCATAAATCACATTATGTAACAGGAACTGCCAAGGTAACAGTCACCTTGAAGGTTGTCGGTATCCAAACAGGCAAGATACTCGCTGTAAAGACAATATCAGAAGTGAAATCAAAACAAAACAGCGCGGATAACGGCTGGCCAGAGTCGCCGGATGGAGACGCAATAATGAATGAGGCAAAAACTGGAACAATAGCGGCGTTTATGAAGATGATCAGTCCATACTCTGAGTATGTAAATGTCACCTTTGCAAAAAATGATTCCAAAGTTCCGGAAATGGAACAAGGGGTTAATTATGCCCAAAAGGGTATGTGGAATGAAGCACTGGAAAGGTTTAAAACTGCTACACAGAAGAGCCCGACCCATGGTGGCGCTTGGTACAACTTAGGTCTTGCCTACGAATATACATTTATGTTTAATGAGGCAGAAGCGGCATTTAATGAGGCAAACAAGATAAAGGCTTGCAACGAATGCCTGAATGAGATTGCCAATGTCAGACGTTTAGCTGCGGATAGAAAGAAGTTGGAAGAACAAGGGGCGATAGCTAAATAAAGGTAATTTGCATGGGTTTTATAAGAGTATATTTTATTCTTCTTTCCTTGTTCATCCTGCCCGAAGTGGTTTCCGGGCAGGATGCTTTTATTGTAAAGACCGAAGGAGTTGGTGACATATCGGCTGGCGGAAAAGGGCGGGCAAGAGATACTGCCATAGAAGATGCCCTTCGTAAGGCAGTGGAGCAGGCCGTTGGGACATTTATTCAGTCGGAGACTGTTGTTAAAAATGCAATGCTTATTAATGATGAGATAATTGCCCATTCCAAAGGTTATGTACAAAAGTATAACCTTATTGGGGAATCCAATGACGGTAGCCTTTACAAAGTAACAGTAGAAGCCCACGTAGCTTCCGACAAGCTACAAGATGACCTTGCCGGCATCGGTCTGTTGATGGCGAGAAAGCATAAGCCGAGAGTCATGGTGATTATTCCTGAGCAGCATCTGACAAGGAAGATTCCTGACCCGGCTGGAGAAACGGAGATTATCAAAAGACTCCTTGAAAAGGGGTTTAAGATAGTGGACCAATCACAAGTGGCAAAGATCAGATATAACGACCAGATAAGTGCCGCAATTAAAGGAGATACTGCCCTTGCCGTTAAAATAGGGCAACAATATGGCGCAGAAGTAATAATTGTCGGGGAGGCATTCAGTGAATCTGCCGGAGGTGGCTTTGGTGGTATGGTGTCATGTCGAGCAAGGGTAGAGGCAAGGGCAATCAAAACGGATACCGGAGAAATACTTGTTGCTGACGGTAAACATGCCACAGGTCTTGATATAACAGAGGCTATTGCCGGTAAAAAGGCGCTTCAAAAGGCTGGCGGAGAGTTGGCCGACTATATGACAGAGCAGATCCTTGCCAAGTGGAGCAGCGATGTTACAAATACCAATAGTGTCGAACTGGTGATAAACGGAATAAATTATTCCCAGTTTGCCCAGTTCAAATCAGCCTTAACCTCGTCTGTCCGAGGTGTAAAGGGGATCCATCAAAGAACGTTTACAGGAAACAGGGCGGTTATAGAGGTTGAACTGAAAGGGGATGTCCAGGCCTTTGCGGATGAGTTGGCCGAGAAAGATTTTAAGGGATTTGCCGTGGAAATTTCTGATTTTTCCGCCAGCAGGCTGGAATTGAAGGTGCTAAAGAAGTAACCGCCGTTTAGCTGAGATAGACCCTATAGCGAAAAGGGGACGAGCCAAGGATGGGTGAAGCATCGGCGCATCCATAAACAACTGTCGGGTCCGCTTCGCTTGACCCGACCTACTTTCTTCAAGGCTCACAAATAACATAAAAAAGGCAGCACGCAGCCAGCTTATACAACCCCAACTGATTTACGGAAACCTTCTTCTCCCTATCCTCTATGACAAGTCTCTCGTAAAGCACCAAAGGCAAGGGCTCTTAAGGGGCTTTAAGTTGCCTTCATATTCCAGATTGGCCTCGACCCCATGGTCTTCATCCATCATCTTTTAGCATTCGCATTCAGTCGCATTCGGTTTATCTTGTCAAATAGTCCTTGTTATGCCAAAATGCTTAGGCAGTTGTTATTCTCTGTGCCTTTTGTGGCAAAGGTGTTTTAAATGAAGATCGGAATATTCGGAGGTACACTGAACCCTATACACTTCGGCCACCTGCGCACAGCGGAGGAGGTGCGGGAGACCTTTTCTCTTGACAAGGTTCTGTTCGTTCCATCCGCATTTCCACCCCACAAGAGGAAGGAGGATATGGAGGCGCCTTATGAACGGATAGAGATGACAAGGATCGCAATAGAGGGGAACCCTTACTTTGACTTTTCTGATATGGAGGTGAAAAGGGGCGGGTTTTCTTATTCAGTTGACACTGTTGATGAGGTTAAGAAAAGACTCCCGGAGGCTGAGATATATTTCATCCTCGGCGTTGACGCCTTTTTTGAGATAGACAGCTGGAAGGAGTACAGGAGGTTCCTTTCCCTCTGTAACTTCATAATAGTGACAAGACCTGGTTATGAAAAGAAGTCGCTTGGGGAGTCGCTTCCCCTTGAAGTGAGAAGTGACTTCTGTTATGATGCGGCAAAAGGTTGTTATTGTCATACATCTGGTCATTCTCTGAATTTTTTAGAGGTAACGCTTCTGGATATTTCATCAACTGATATCAGGAAGAGACTGAAAGCCGGCAAGTCTGTAAAATACTTGATTCCTGAGAGGGTAGAAGAGTATATTAGAAAAAATAACTTATATTAAGGCTTAGCAAACTAAAAGCTTGAAGGACCCACGGAGACACAAAGAAAAATTAGACACAGATGGGCACAGATTAACTATGATTTTCATAGTAAAAATCATAAAAAATCAGTGTAAATCAGTGTTAAAAAATCTCTGTGCCCTCTGTGGTTTAAACAGGCACTGGAGGTTTTTTGGACGCAAAAAAGAAATACAGGCTCTGCGCTGAGGCGGCAGAGGAAAAGCATGCTGAAAATCTTGTTGTCCTGGATGTGGCCGAAGTCACCGACTTTACCCAGTATTTTATAATTGCCAGCGGCGCATCAGACAGGCAGGTGCAGGCCATTGCAGACGGTATCCAGGAGAAGATGAAGGAGCACAAGATCCTGCCTGTGGGGATTGAGGGATACAACGAGGGGAAATGGATATTGATGGATTACGACGATGTGATAATCCATGTATTCTATGGGCCTATCAGGGAGTTGTACGATCTGGAAAGACTCTGGCACGACGCCAAGAAGGTGCGGCGGAGAAAGGCCGCAAAGACCGCTGCTAACAAGACTGCATGAAGATAAAGACGATCTTTGTCGGTAAGCTACAGGATAGATATCTCAAGGAAGGGATAGAGACTTACAGAGACAGGATATCCAGATATTCCCAGATCGAACTTTTAGAAGTTGAAGACGAGGCAGTAACTGCCAAGGCTGATCGTAACAAGATAAAGGGAATAGAGGCAGACCGGCTACTTAAAAGGGTTTCTCCTGATTCAGTTCTTGTAGCCCTGGATGAAAAGGGGAAAGGCCTCTCATCTGAAGGCCTGGCAGGGTTTATACATAAGGCTATGGACAGCGGCGTAAAGGAGATATCGTTTGTGGTCGGGGGAAGCTTGGGATTAGGGGAAAAGGTAAAGGAACGGGCGGACTTGATCCTGTCCCTCTCTCCCATGACATTTACGCACCAGATGGTAAGAGTGGTCCTTCTTGAGCAGATATACAGGGCTTTCACGATAATAAAAGGGGAACCGTACCATAAATAAAGGAGATAAGATGGACCCGAAGGAAGTCGAAAGATTCAGGCAGCTCCTCCATAACAGGAGGGAGGAGATATTGGGCGCCTCAAAGCACAATTTAGAGGCAGCCCAGGAGTTTGGAAGAGATGGGGTTACTGATATTGCAGATGAAGGCTCCATAGCTTACAACAGGATGGTCCTGGTTTCATTGAGCGAAGCAGAAAAGAAGCATGTCGTAGAGATAGACGAAGCCCTTTTCAGGATAAAAAACGGAACATACGGGACATGCCAGAGTTGCGGAGATCCGGTTGGGGAGAAAAGGTTAGGCGTTAAACCGGAGGCCCCTTTATGCATAAAATGCCAGAACGGCGCGGAAGGGAAGAGATAGCATGTTGCTAAGATTCGTATTTCTGATATTCATTTTAGTGGTCCTTGCCTTTGGCTACCTGTCCTATCACAACAGCGCCCAGGTAGCGTTCTTCCTCTCCAAGGAAAGCCAATACACAATTCCAGCAGTCCAGCTTGCCTTTATATCTTTCTTTTTAGGCGGGTTTGTTGTGTTTGTCAGTTACATGGCTTACGACCTTCAGAGGGCCCTGGAAAAGTGGAGGTTAAGGAGGAGGGAGAAGAAGAGGGGGGTTGTCCAGGAGCTTTACAAGCAGGGGATTGAAGCATTAAGAAAAGGTGATAAGGATAAGGCCAAGGATTTTTTAACCAGGTATATAGAAAAGGACCCCACGAATATTGACGCATATATCCAGTTGGCAGGGGTTTACTTCAAGGAAGAAAATTATGGCGAGGCCATAAAGGTTTTGAGCAAGGCGAGATTGCTGGAACCGAACCACACTTTGCTCCTTACCCACCTGGCTACTGATTATAAAAAGGCGCAGAGGATGGATGATGCCATAAGCACCCTTGAGAACATCATAGACATAAACCCCTCCAATATCGAGGCGTTGAGGGAGCTCCGTGATATTTACAGAAGCGTCAATAGGTGGGAGGATGCCTGCGAGACCCAGAAGGAGATAATCCGGTATACGACAAGCAACAGGAAGAAGAACGATCAGGAGGTAAAGATACTTCTTGGTTTTAAATATGAGTTTGGGAATTATCTGTTGGAAGAGGGTGCTATAGAGAAGGCAGAGAAGGTCTTTAAGGAGATGATTAAGCAGGACAAGAACTTTGTCCCGTCATATATAGGGCTTGGGGATGCCTATTATAAAAAGGGGAAGCTGGAGGAGGCTGCGGATACCTGGGAAAAAGCCTTTGCCTCTTTCGGGGACATCGTGTTTCTTCACAGGCTTGAGGAGATGCTGATAAAGGAAGAGCAGCCCGACAGGATACTGGAGGGGTACCGTAATATCCTGGCGGAGAGACCGGATGACCTGACTGTCAGGTTCTTTTTCGGGAAGCTATGTCTTCGGCTGGAGATGGTGGAAGAGGCGTTGGAGCAGCTTCTAAGGGTAGAGGCGACGGGAGCCGATTTTCATGAGCTTCACTACCTTCTTGCGGAGGCATACAGGAGAAGGGGTCGTTATGAAAAATCAGTGGGAGAATTCCAGAGGGCTCTTTCTTTCAAGAAAAAGATGTTGATCCCGTTCGTTTGTTCCAACTGCGGCAAGGAGTTCACCAAATGGTCCGGGTGTTGCCCTGGCTGCGGGATGTGCAATACCTTTTCACTTCCTTTCCAGCAGACTATAAATGAATTGGAAAAGGGCAGAGAGATCGTCATGGGAATGGGCAGGTCATGAAGGGCCCCCTCTGTCTTATCATAATGGACGGCTGGGGGATCAACCCGGAGGATGACGGCAACGCCATAGCTGTTGCCAAAACTCCAGTCATAGACAACCTCTCAAAGATATATCCTTCTATAACACTGAATGCATCAGGCCTTTCTGTTGGCCTACCCAGGGGACAGATGGGAAACTCCGAGGTTGGGCATCTGAACATAGGCGCAGGAAGGGTCGTCTATCAGGATTTCACAAGGATCAGGAAGGCGATAGAAGAGGGTGACTTCTTTAACAACACAATTCTATTAGATGCCATGTCAGCAGTCACCTCTAACCGTTCATCCCTCCATGTCATGGGGCTACTTTCAGACGGCGGAGTCCACAGCCATGTAGAACACCTCTTCGCCCTGATAGAAATGGCAAAAAAGAACGGTATAGAAAGGCTCTTTATCCATGCCCTTCTCGATGGCAGAGACACGCCGCCCAGAAGCGCCCTTGGTTATATAAAGGCAACTGAGGATTGTATAAAACAGGTTGGACTCGGGGAGATATCAACTGTAACAGGTCGGTATTACGCCATGGACAGGGACAAGAGGTGGGAGAGGGTGAAGCAGGCCTATGGCGCCGTTGTACTTGGTGAGGGGCTGGAGGCGGATTCCGCCTCTCAGGCAGTTGAAAACTCCTATGCAAGGGGAGAAGGGGATGAGTTCGTAAAGCCCACCGTCATAAAGAGAAGCGGAGCGCCAATCGGCGTTATAAGCGATAAAGATGCGGTCATATTCTTCAACTTCAGGACAGACAGGACAAGAGAGATAACGAGGGCGCTGACTTTCAAAAACTTTGACGGGTTCGAGAGGAAAAAAGTCCCAGCGTTGTCCAGCTTTGTCTGCATGACAGAGTATGATGAGACATTTCCCCTCCCTGTTGCATTCCCGCCGGTGAAGCTCACAAATATATTCGGAGAGGTCATCAGCAGAGCTGGCCTCAAACAGCTTAGAATTGCGGAAACCGAGAAATACGCCCATGTAACATTCTTCTTCAACGGAGGCAGGGAAGAACCGTATCCCCTGGAGGACAGGAGACTGATACCATCCCCGAAAGAGGTACCCACATACGATTTTAAGCCTGAGATGAGCGCCTTCGAGGTCACAAAAGAGCTTGTCTCAGATATAGAAAATGGCCGGCATGACGTCATAATCCTCAACTACGCCAACGCCGATATGGTCGGGCATACCGGATTCATAGAAGCTGCAAAGAGGGCAGTTGAGGCCGTTGATACATGCGTCGGCCGGGTCGTTGAAGCAGTGAGGGCAAGAGGTGGAAAGGTCCTGATAACCTCTGACCACGGAAACGCCGAGCAGATGGCGGATTACGTAACCCATGCCCCCCATACCGCTCACACATCGTATCCTGTTCCCTTTATCCTTGTGGATGACGACAGAAAAGGGGCTAAACTAAGAGAAGGGATATTGGCAGATATAGCCCCTACAATGCTTGAGATGCTTGGCCTTCCTGTTCCTAAAGAGATGGAAGGGAAGAGCCTGATTCTCTGATTCCAATGTCGCCCCTCCTTTCATCATTCCTGGACCTTATCTTCCCCCACAGATGCACCTTTTGTGACTCTATCTCAACGGAGCCGATCTGTCCGAAATGTGCAGATTCTGTAAATTTCATATCTCCCCCATTATGTGATGTCTGCGGTGTCCCGTTTAAATCGGATGCGGTCAAGAGCCACACATGCGGCGAGTGTATGAAAAAGAAGCGCCACTTTGGATGGGCCAGAGGGGTGCTTGTCTATGACGATGCCACGGCAAAGGCGATCCACAGATTCAAATACGGCCATGACACAACATACTCCAGGCCCCTTGGTTCGATGATGGCCGACTATACTCTGGAGGGTTTTGATCTCATCATCCCAGTGCCACTCCATATAAAGAGGCTCAGGGAGAGGGGGTTCAACCAGTCGCTCCTTCTGGCTAACGCCATAGGGAAGAGACGGGAGATACCTGTTGATCCATCTGTCCTGAAGAGGACAAGGTGGACTGTCCCGCAGGTGAACCTGACAGGACGGGAGAGGAAGGTGAATGTGAAGGGGGCCTTTGAGGTCTGCGGGGATGTCAGGGGGAAACGTATACTCATTATAGATGATGTATACACAACCGGCGCAACGGTGAGCGAGTGTTCCAAAGTCCTTAAGAGGAGCGGGGCAAAGGAGGTCTGTGTCTTGACGCTTTCAAGGACAGCGGAGACGTGAGAAGATAACAACCTGCCATTAACTGTGCTAGATGATGTCACCTGAAACTCCTTGCCCCTACCTCTAAAATCCTATATACTATGGACTCAATGGGCTTTTTCATAACATTTGAAGGCATAGAGGGGTGCGGCAAGTCTACCCAGGTCAGGCTTCTTGACGGGGTGTTGAAAGAGGGCGGAACCCCCTGTGTTGTTACGAGAGAGCCCGGCGGTACACCTATAGGTACTAAGATAAGGGAGATCCTTCTAAACCCGGACAATACAGCGATGGCTCCAGAGGCGGAGCTGCTTCTTTATGCCGCTGATAGGGCACAGCATATGAGGGAGCTAATAAAGCCTGCCCTTGATTCAGGGAATATAGTTGTATGCGACCGCTTCACTGACGCGACAATGGCATACCAGGGGATTGGAAGGGGGCTGGATATGGCGCTGATCCATGAACTGAACAGGATTGCATCTCTCGGCATAAGACCTGACCTGACGCTGCTTCTCGATTGTCCGGCAGAAACAGGGATAGAAAGGGCGTTTGATAGAAACTCAAAGAATGGTCATGCAAGGGACGACAGGTTTGAGAGGGAGGCAATGGCCTTTCATCAGAAGGTCAGGGACGGGTATCTGGGGATTGCGAAGGCTGAACCTGACAGGGTCAAGGTGGTTGATGCCACAAAAGATATTCAATCTATGCATGGTGAAATACGGGGAATAGTAGATGCCTTTCTCAGAAATAATAGGACATGAACATAACATAAAGGTTTTGCAGCGCTCCATCGAAAGGGGTAGGGTGCATCATGCCCATATATTCTCCGGCCCCGAAGGGGTAGGCAAGAGGCTGACTGCCGTATCCCTGGCAAAGGCGTTGAACTGCCGGGAGACGGATGCCGATTTCTGCGGGCACTGTGTATCCTGCAAAAAAATAGATGACGGGAACCACCCTGACGTAAAGATTGTAGTGCCGGATGGGCAGTTTATAAAGATTGACCAGATAAGGGACCTGCAGCATGACCTTCAGTTCCGGCCATTTGAGGGGAAGAAGAGGGTATTCATAATAGACAGCGCCGATAAGATGGGGCTTCCGGCAGCCAACTCCCTTTTAAAGACCCTTGAGGAGCCGCCCAGAGATTCGATCCTGATACTTGTAACTGCCAACCTCCATTCCCTTCTCCCCACCATAGTCTCCAGGTCTCAGAGGCTCAGTTTCTCCTCCCTCCGCATTGCTGACGTGGAGAGGGTGCTGGTGGAAAAAAGGGGGTTAGATGCCAGATCAGCCCGCATAATAGCTGCCATAACAGAAGGGAGCATAGGAAAGGCTCTGGGTGAAGATGAGGGGACTATACTTGAGGAGAGGGAAAGGGTCTTTACAGCTTTTACGGGGTTGAAGCGAAATGGGATGGTTGGTATATTTAAACAGGCAGAGGGGTTGGCCAAAGATGAAGAGCTTGGGGGTATACTTAGGGCGTTAAAGGTTTTATACAGGGATATGGCTGTCTCAAAGGGCGGGGAGGGTATAATAAATAACGATATGGCCTCAAGGATTGACGATGAGGCCAGGGAGCTGCCTATGGAGGTTATTCTCGAAAGGTTTGACCATATCACAGAGACTGAGGATCTGCTCAAGCGGAATATAAACAAACAGCTGGCCCTGGAAGTTATGATGATGAGGCTGGCACAATAAAATTAGCTACAGAGGCCACAGAGACAATATTAAACAAATGCAAAAAAATGAGACACAGATTTGCACTGATTGCTTATGATTAATACTGTTTTATATCTGTGTAAATCATAACTTTTCTGTGAAAATCAGTGTCAAATTAGTGCTTGGAAAGTTGGAGGGGAAAATGATAAAGGTATTAGGCGTCAAATTTAAGGACGCATGCAAGGTATATGATTTTGATCCTGCTGATTTTAATGTCAGAAGGGGAGAGAGGGTGGTGGTGGATACCGAAATGGGAGTGAGCCTTGCCACCGCGGCCACTGAGATACGAGAGATGGCAGAAGAGGCCGTAACCAAGCAACTTAAGAGGATAATGAGGATTGCGACCTCTGAAGATATTGAAAGGGAAAAGAAGAACAGGGAAAAAGAGGAACAGGCCCTGTCTGTTTGTCTGCAAAAGATAAAGGAGAGAGGGCTTCCAATGAAGCTGGTCAGAGTGGAGTATGCCTTTGATGAGAATAAGGCCATATTCTTTTTCACTGCCGACGGCAGGATAGACTTCAGGGAGCTGGTCAGGGACCTTGCCCATGAGTTTCATATAAGGATAGAGATGAAGCAGATTGGTGTGAGGGATGCGGCAAAGAAGATGGGTGGGGTTGGCCCCTGCGGGAGGGAGTTGTGCTGCTCTTCTTACCTCACAGATTTTGGACCCGTCTCTGTGAAGATGGCAAAGGAGCAGGGACTCTCCCTGAACCCTACAAAGATATCTGGCGTATGCGGCAGGCTTATGTGCTGCCTCGCCTACGAGCATGTACCTAAGGGGGCTAAATCCCAGGACAGTCATTCAGGAGGTTGTGGCGGCGGTTGCCATGGGCATGGAAGTGATAAAGAGGCGCCTGGTAACGCACCCGTACCAGCACAGGATCAGGGTTAAATCATGTCCAAGACCCATAACCCCAGATACTTCATCACCACCCCCATTTACTATGTAAACGACGTCCCCCACATAGGGCATGCCTACACTACCATTGCAGCTGATGTGATGGCTCGGTACAGGAGGCTTAGAGGGGATGATGTCTTCTTTCTTACAGGGAGCGACGAGCATGGCCTTAAAATTGAGAAGGCGGCGGAAGGGAACAGAGAGAGGCCGATAGATCTGGCAGACAGGGTTGTTACCGGGTTTATGGAGCTCTGGAAGAGGCTCAACATATCCACCAGCGATTTCATCCGCACCACTGAGGAACGCCACAAGATCACGGTTCAGCATTTCTTTGAGCATATAAAGGCCAGAGGCGACATATACCTGGGGGAATACCAGGACTGGTACTGCATCCCGTGCGAGTCATTCTGGACAGATACGCAGTTGATTGAGGGAAAGTGCCCTGACTGTAAAAGGGCTGTAGAAAAGGTTAAAGAGGAGAGCTACTTCTTCAGGATGTCTAAGTATCAGGACCAGTTGCTGGATTATATAGAGAAGAACCCTGACTTTATCCAGCCGTCTTATAGAAAAAACGAGGTAGTCAGCTTTGTGAAGTCTGGACTTCGGGACCTCTCCATAAGCAGAACATCATTTAAGTGGGGCATCCCGGTCCCAGGCGATGAAAGGCATGTCATATACGTCTGGTTCGACGCCCTTGTGAATTATATTACTGCAGCCGGTTATCCCGGAGACATGGAGAGGTTCAACGATACCTGGCCTGCTGACCTGCACCTGGTAGGCAAGGACATATTACGGTTCCATGCGATATACTGGCCTACGTTCCTCATGGCGGCTGGGCTCCCGCTCCCCAAAAAGGTCTTTGCCCACGGCTGGTGGACAGTGGAAGGTGAGAAGATGTCCAAGTCAAAGGGGAACGTGGTCGACCCGAATGAGATTATAGACAGGTACGGAGTAGACCAGTTCAGGTACTTCCTCCTTCGGGAGGTCCCGTTCGGCCTGGACGGCGACTTTTCAACAACAGCGCTTGTAGGGAGGATAAACGGGGAGTTGGCCAACGACCTTGGGAACCTCCTCTCCCGCACAATTGCAATGACCATAAAGTATTTTGACGGAGTCGTTCCTGCACCCAGCAGCTTAGAAGATATAGATAGAGAAATGATAAGGACTGCTGAAGAGGCAGTGTCCGGGCTTGAGGGGGCCATGAAGGAGGTTGCATTTCAGAGGGGCCTTACCAACATATGGTCCCTTGTCTCCTTTGCAAATAAGTATATTGAGACAAACGCCCCCTGGGCGCTTGCAAAGGACGAGGCAAAAAAAGAACGGCTTCAGACCGTCATCTACAATACCCTGGAATCCCTCAGGGTCACAGCTGTTCTTATCTCTCCATCCATGCCCGGTACCGCAGCAAAGATGTGGGAGGCGCTCAATATCCCGACCCTGTTTGATGAGGTCAAGATCGGAGATGCCAGATGGGGCGGCCTCAAGACCGGGATAACCCTAAGCAAGCCTCTGCCGCTGTTCCCGAGGGTTGAGGAGAAGTAGCTTTCCCTCCCCAAAAAATAGCATATGTCCTTGAACTATCAGTGTAAACCTGCATACAAATTCTTTTGTAAACACGGTATAGGCAATTCATGAATTGCCCCTACGAATTACGACCCATGTTTTGCTATATTTTCCAGCGCCTCTTTTGCAGCCTTCTGTTCCGCCTCTTTTTTTGTCTTTCCTTTCCCATCCCCATAGAGTTTGCCCTCTATGTGAAGCTCTACCTCGAAGACCCTGGCATGGTCCGGGCCTGAGGTGCTCTTCAACGTATACGAGGGCATACATTTAAGCCTTTCCTGGGTCAGTTCCTGGAGCCTTGTTTTATAGTCCCCGTAAAGGTCAGTTTTTGAAAGGAGGTCGATAAAATGCCTGGATACAGTCTTAAATGCCGCATCAAATCCCCCGTCAAGGTATATTGCAGCAATGACTGCCTCAAATGAATCGGCAAGAATTGAAGGTTTATTCCTTCCCCCGCTCAGTTCCTCTCCGCGGCCGAGCAGGAGGTATTGGTTAAGCTCAAACTCTTCAGCCATCACAGCAAGGTAATTTTCATTTACCAGGGATGCACGCAGCTTGGACATATCTCCTTCTGACAGGTCGGGAAACCTTTCCATGATAAGGTGACTGATGGAAAGATCAAGTACTGCATCGCCAAGGAACTCAAGCCGTTCATTATCCTTGATTATACCCTTCTTTTCATTTGCATACGACTTGTGGGTTAAGGCCTGAGCCAGGATAGCTTCGTTCTTGAATTTATAAGATAGAGTTTTTTGCAGTTCCTTTAGATCAGTAATTTCGCTGTTGGCAGCCATAGTTGTGCCTTCTGGAAATAATATATTACCTAAATCCTGCAATGGGACGCAGATAAAGGCGGATAAACGCAGATAAAAGATAGATACAGGAAATATAGATATCACCCGAAGGATGAGTATCTGTTTTTGTTTAAGTCTTTGAATTATCAGTGTAAATCTGCGTCCAAATGCTTTTTTTAGATATTAAAGGAGGTTTGCAGCACGTTCCGCCAGTTCAGAGCGTTCTCCCTTGGAGAGGGTCACATGACCGGCTATCGCCTCATTTTTGAACCTCTCTACCACATAGGAGAGTCCGTTGCTGGATGAGTCTATATATGGGTTATCTATCTGGTAAGGGTCTCCGGTAAGGACTATCTTTGTGTTATCTCCGGCCCTTGTGATAATGGTCTTTATCTCATGGGGCGTCAGGTTCTGTGCCTCGTCAACTATCATATACTGGTTTGGTATGCTCCTCCCCCTGATGTATGTGAGTGGTTCAAGTTCCAGTATCCCCTGGTTCATGAGTTCCCTATAGTTGCGTTGTGCGCCCTTTTCCTTCTTTTCCATCCCGAAGATCAGCTCCAGATTATCGAAGATAGGCTGCATCCATGGCTTGAGCTTTTCCTCCAGCTCTCCTGGCAGGAACCCTATGTCCTTTCCGAGAGGGAAGATGGGGCGCGACACCAGCAGTCTTGTATAAGTCTCTTCGTCAGCGGTCTTCTTGAGCCCTGCTGCGATGGCAACCAGGGTCTTCCCTGTGCCGGCCTTCCCCGCGAGGGTGACGAGCTTTATGGAATCATCGAGCAGGATGTCCATTGCAAATCTCTGTTCTGCATTCTTTGGATAGATTCCCCATACCCCCTCCTTTGGAAGGGTCAACGGAAGAAGGCTCCCTTTCTCCTTATGGAACCTGGCCAGGGCGGTATGCTTAGGGTCGCCTTCATCAACCAGAAGTACTCCCTCATTAGGGTGCAAATCTTTTTCCATCGGGTCAATGCTTCCTTTAGCATAATAGCCGTCGATATCTGCCTTTGAGACTGTGATGGTTCGAAACCCTTCGTACAGTTCGCTTATTTCTATCTTGTCAGATTCATAATCCCTTGCACTGATTCCAAGGGCATCGGCCTTGATCCTGAGGTTTGTGTCCTTGGTCACGAGACAAACCGGCTGTTTCCCCTTTTCCTTCAGCTCCATAGCAACAGACAGTATCTGGTTGTCGGCCTTATTGAATATCAGTTCAGGAGGGAGGTTGTTGCTCTTTGACGACTGGATGAATACCCTGAGGGTCCCGCCATTTTCAAGGCTTATCCCTTTGAAAAGCGGCCCCTGAGCCCTGAACTTATCAAGTATCCTGGAGACCTGTCTGGCGTTGCGGCCTATCTCATTCAGGTCTTTCTTGAACCTGTCCAGCTCCTCAATGGCAATTATGGGGATTACAACGTCGTTGTCCTGAAAAGCGAAGAGCGAGTTAACATCGTGAAGAAGAACGTTTGTATCAAGTACAAAGTATTTTTTCATGAGGGCATTCTATAAAATTGGCTGGACGAGGTCAAGGAGAATGATTGTTTAAAATCAGTGAGCGGTTATGCCCCTTGATTTAAAATTTTTTCTGTGTAATATGAAATGCCCTAAAGCTTAGAACCAAGACAACGACTGGAGGATATAATAATGTCCATTTTAGAAAATTCAATCATACTGAAGAAGATTGCCGAAGAGATTGGTGTTACACAGCGCCAGGTGACAGAGACCCTTTCTTTGCTGGAGGAAGGGGGCACTGTTCCATTTATTGCCAGGTACCGTAAGGAGGCAACCGGAAACCTGGACGAGGTGCAGATTAGGGATATAGATGAAAGTCGGGTCTACTTCAAGGAACTGATAGAGCGGAAGGGGGTCATATTAAAGTCCATAGAGGAGCAGGGGAAGCTTACCCCGGAACTTAAGGGACGGATTGAGGGGTGTTACGAGAAGACCGAGTTGGAGGACCTGTATCTCCCTTACAAACCCAAGAGGAAGACCAAGGCTACAGTGGCTATTGAGAAGGGGCTGGAGCCTCTGGCCAGGTTCATATATGAACAGGCTCCGGGAGAGAAGACAATTGAGGTCTTTGCCGCAGAATTTGTCAGTGAGGAAAAAGGGGTTACATCGGCCGAGCAGGCGATGGAAGGGGCTATGCATATCATAGCGGAGTGGGTATCTGAAAATGCGGATTACAGGAGGGGTTTGAGGGAGATGATGCAGAAAGACGGCGTTGTCTCATCCAGGGTCTTGAAAGGCAAGGAAGGGGAGAAGAGCAAGTTTGAGATGTACTATGAATTCAAGGAGCCGGTATCAACCATCCCATCCCACAGGATGCTGGCTATCAGACGTGGTGCGGAGGAGGAGGTACTGGCCTTCTCAATCGAAATGGACGAGGCTAAACCTCTTGGGTATCTGCAAAAGCAGGTTATAAAGGATGGGAAGTCCCCTTTTGCGCCATATATTGAAAAGGCCGTAAAAGATAGCTATTCAAGGCTCCTGAACCCTGCTATCCAGACCGAGGTTCGCCTTGCCCTCAAGAAGAGGGCTGACGAGGAGGCTATAAAGGTGTTTGAGGAGAACATGAAGAACCTCTTGCTGTCACCACCGGCAGGGCCAATCTCAGTAATCGGGATAGACCCTGGAATGAGGACTGGATGCAAGGTGGCGGTAATCAGTGATACAGGGAAGCTTCTGGAAAATACCACCATATACCCGACAGAACCCAGAAACGATATCGCAGGCTCGGCCAAGACTCTTATGGGTCTGATAAAGAAGTATAAAATCAGTGCCATAGCCATAGGGAACGGTACTGGCTCCAGGGAGACTGAGTCGTTTGTCAGGGGCATGATCCGGGAGAATAATGTGGAGGGTGTCTTCTGTGCAGTGGTGAATGAGGCAGGGGCATCGGTATACTCGGCCTCGGATATCGCAAGGGAGGAGTTCCCTGACCTTGACCTTACAGTCCGTGGGGCAATTTCCATTGCCAGGAGGCTCCAGGACCCCCTTGCGGAACTGGTGAAGATAGATCCGAAATCTATCGGTGTCGGGCAGTATCAGCACGACGTAGACCAGAAAAAGCTCAAGGAAGGACTTGATGGGACTGTGGAGTCCTGCGTCAACCGGGTAGGAGTAGACCTGAACACTGCGTCTTTTGCCCTTCTCAGGTATGTGGCTGGGATAAACGAGTCGGTGGCAAAGAAGGTTGTTAAATACAGGGAGGAGAAGGGTCGTTTCCGCTCGAGGCAGGAACTTGTAAAGATATCAGGGTTTGGTGAAAAGACATTCCAGCAGGCAGCAGGTTTTCTGAGGATAAAGGGTGGAGATAACCCTCTGGACGGGACGGCAGTTCACCCTGAATCGTATCCGATTGTGGAGAAGATGGCCTCTTCCTTGAGCCTCAAGGTTGCCGAACTTATAGAAAACGTCAAGATGGTGCAGTCGATTGATATAAAAAAGTTCGTTGATGAAAATGCAGGTGTTTATACACTTAATGACATCAAGGAAGAGCTGATGAAGCCCGGAAGGGACCCCCGAGATAGGTTTGTCGCCGCGACATTCAGGGAGGACGTGAAGGAGATAACAGATCTTTCCGAAGGTATGGTTCTTGAAGGTGTTGTGACTAACGTGGCCAACTTCGGGGCCTTTGTTGATATTGGAGTTCACCAGGATGGTCTCATACATCTATCGGAGCTTTCTAACAGCTATATAAAGGACCCTAAAGAGGCCGTAAAAGTTGGCGAGGTGGTTAAGGTAAAGGTCCTGGCTGTGGATCTACCTATGAAGAGGATATCTTTATCGATAAAGGCCTTGCTGCCTGCTATGGATAGAAAGTCGGCACCAAAGGAGATACAAAAACCAAATGCCCGGCCAAGTATGAACGATCAGCTCATGGCACTTAAGAACAAGTTCGGGGGAAGATGCTGAGGCGGGACTATTTGGAGTTTTGGCTCTCGCTCAGGAGCTTTATGGTACCATGACCTTACCGAATTCCCCGTCGTATCCAGGTTCTATAGATACCTTCCCTTTCCTCATATTTGAGATGACCATGGCGATGGATCGGTTTACTGTCTCTATTTCGCGGATTGGAGTATCCATCAACACCTTTAGCTCAGGCCCCAGGGTATTCAGTATATTCATATACTCCAGAGCCACCTTTTTGCTCCCCTCTCCCACTCCAAGGGTCTGAGAGATCAGGGTGCGGAGGGATATCAAGGGATGATAAGGTTTTGCACCAATTGGTCTTCCCCTTTCTTTTCTGTCTGCAAGCTCTTCAACACGGTGCATTACACCTACGGTGACTTTTTTGCCGCATGAAGGGCAAAGGCTATTCTTCTTTATTGTCTCCTCAGGAGTAAGCCTGACCTTGCAGGCCCTGTGTCCGTCTAAATGATATTTACCCTCCTCAGGGAAGAACTCTATAGTCCCCATAAAACCTTTCCTGTCTTTGATACCTCCCATGATCCCGCTGTAAGAGAGTTCAGTGTCAAATATGTTCGCCTCTCTCCCTATCTTCTGGGGTGAATGGGCGTCTGAGTTGGATATAAGGGTTATATTGTCAAGGGATGAGACCCGCCAGTTCATAGGAGGGTCGGAGGAAAGGCCTGTCTCTATGGCATATATATGTGGCGTAAGCTCTTCGAAACACTCATCAAGAGAGTTGAAGCCTGAACCTGAACCGAATACGGAAAAATGGGGCGTCCATGCATGGGCAGGGATAAGGATGGAGTCAGAGGAGATGTCAAGGGCGATTCTTAAAAGCTCTTTTGAGTCAAGACCAAGTATAGGGCGTCCGTCTCCCTTAAGGTTACCTATCTTCCCCAGCTCTATGTTTAATCTCTCGGCTTCTTCAAACCCGGGCATATATACCAGATTATGGACCTTCCTTACCTTTCCGCCCTTTTTGTATATGCAGCTTATCTCTGAGGAGAGGAGGAAATAGAGCTCACCCTTGCATGATTCAGGAACTTCCTTGTCTACTATCCCCCTGTATTTTTTCTTGAGTGTAAAAAGGCCGTTTCCAATGGGTTCAAGCTTTTCCTTAAGCTCTGACAACCACGATGGATGGGTAAAATCCCCGGTTCCGAGAACAGTTACACCCTTAAGCTGCGCCCATTTATAAAGGGTCTCAGGGGTTATGTCCCTGCTTGTGGCTATGGAATATGATGAGTGGATATGGAGGTCTGCAATAAATGACATCCTATTACTTCCCTTCAGAGGGAAGGCCGAATCCGTATCTATCCATTACAGCCCTTCCCTTAGGGCCATTAATAAATTCGGCGAGCTCCCTCCCCTTCTTCTCGTTCTTGCCTCCTTTTATGACGGCAAGGGTCTGCTCAATGGGGGAATATAGGTCCTGGGGAATAGGCGTATAATTTATATCCGAGCCTATAGTAACGGAAAGGGCAAGGATGGCGGCATCCACATTCCCTGTCTCAAGATACTGCATAGCCTGACGGATATTCTCGGCATACACAACCTTGTCCTTGACCTTATTCCAGACCCCGGTCTTCTCCATCGCCTCCTTTGCAGCCATTCCGTAAGGAGCATGGGAAGGGTTGGCAATGGCTATCCTCTTGATCTCAGGCCTCGTTAGTTCTTCAACTGAATTCAGTTTCGCGCCTCCCTTGGGAGAAGCAAGGACAATCCTTCCGATAGCGTATACCCTCTTTGTCTCAGGTATAATTAGCCCCTTCCTTTCCAGGTCATCCACATACCTCTTATTTGCCGCAGCAAACAGGTCTATCGGCGCCCCTCCCTCTATCTGCTGCGCCAGGATGCCTGTAGAACCGAAGTTGAATATGACCCTGTTCCCGGTATCCTTCTCATACATCTCCCCGATCTCTTTGAATGCGCCTGTCAGGTCCGAGGCGGCTGAGACAAGAACCTCAGAGGCTGAGGATAAAGAGGCAAGGGCAAGAAAAAACAGGATGGTTAGGGTTGTATTCCTCACTATCCAGGCTATCGTCCCTTCAAATTTAAGAATCCTCTTCCTTTTAATCTTCTTAATCAGCTCTTCTAGGGCATAGTTCACCAGTTCTTTTTTTGTCTTCATGTGGGTAAGATTGAGTCCTTCTTTTATAAGTTTGTCATTAATATCTACATTTGTCCTTGCCATAAAGACCTCCTTGAAAGTTATGCACCAGATATATCATTTTTATGTGTATAGCGCAAGAAATGAAAACGCTATTCTTATTTCCCAAAGATCATCCTGAGCGCAACAAGCAGGAGAAACCCGCCGAATAATCTTTTCAAAAGGAGATCTGGTATCGGCTGAATCATGGATGCACCAAGGAGGCCGCCGAAAAAGAAACCGAGGCAAATCAGAGGCGCAGCCTGGAGGTCAACATGACCGTTGGTATAATATTTCCATGCGGCCAGAAGCCCTATGGGCGGAATCATTATGGCCAATGTCGTCCCCTGCGCCAGGTGCTGGGAGAATCCGAAGAAATAGACCAAGGCAGGTATAAGCACCACTCCGCCGCCCAGGCCAAAGATACCGCCGAAGATGCCTGCCACAAGGCCTAAAATGAGGAATTCAGATGCAATAAGCATAGCCACCTCCTCCTTAGCTTTTGGGTATTATCCAGATAGACTCTTTTTTCAATGACACCCTGATCTCTTTCCCCTCATTCAGCCCCAGTTTCTTGAAGGCGTACGAGGGGACGTTTATATGAAGGGTCGGGCCGTTCACTGCATGAAACAGGACCAGGTAGGTAGGTCCCTGTTCTACTATCTCTATTATATGGCCTGAGATGATATTTTCGGACAGCCCCTCCCTTATCGGCCTGTCCTCCCTGAGGATCATAACCTCCTCTGGCCTTATGCAGAACTCAACCTCTTCCGAAATGGACAAAGGTTCCGGGGATGGGGCAATCACACGGAACCCTGTGGACTCTATGGATATACCCCCTTCAATGACAGAAGCAACCTTACCCCTGAATATGTTCTTTATGCCAAGGAACTTTGCGACCTTTTTACTTTTAGGCCTGTAGAAGACTTCTTCCCTGGTCCCTACCTGCTCTATCCTTCCCTCGTTCATAACAGCGATCCTGTCCCCCAGGATGAACGCCTCTTCCAGGTCATGGGTGACCATTAGGGTTGGGGTAGAAAATCTGCTCCTGATCCTTTTCAGGTCAACCCTCAGCTTGGACCTTACCGGGTGGTCCAGGGCTGCAAAAGGCTCATCAAGCAGGAAGAGGGATGGTTTCACAATCAATGCCCGAGCTATGGCAACTCTCTGCCGCTGTCCTCCAGAAAGCTCGGAAGGGTACCTGTTTTCAAGACCTTCGAGCCTAAGGATGGAAAGAAGCTCTGATATCTTTTCCTTTATTATCTGCTTTGGCTCCCCGGATATCCCGTATGAGACATTGCCGTAAACAGTCATGTGGGGAAAGAGGGCATAGTCCTGGAATACATATCCTATCTGTCTCTTATTCAACGGAAGGCTGACAGATTCTTCCGAATCAAAGTATGACTTCCCGTCCATCCTCAGATACCCTGTGTCAGGGGTCATAAGGCCGGATATACACTGGAGGGTCAGTGACTTCCCGCTACCGGAAGGTCCAAAGAGTACCATAAGTTCGTTTTCGACTTGCAGGGAGAGATCGAGATGGAAGGTTCCCAGGGACTTTTTGAAGGAGAGTTCAAGCATAAGGCATTTGTAGGGGCAACCCTTGTGGTTGCCCTATTTGGGCAGGGACAAGCCCAGCCCCTACATCATTTTAGTTTCCCATAATATTTATGCCTGTGTCAACGTAGTGTATTTCACCGGTTACACCGCTGGAAAGGTCGCTGAGGAGGTATAGGCCGGAGTTCCCGACCTCTTCTATGGTTACATTCCTCTTCATGGGGGACTTTTCTTCTGCGCGGTTCAGCATATCTTTGAAATTTCCAATCCCCATCGCAGCCAGGGTCTTTATGGGGCCAGCTGATATGGCATTTACCCTTATCCCTTCCGTTCCGAAGTCAACAGCCATGTATCTTACCGATGCCTCAAGGGCCGCCTTTGCAACGCCCATTACCGTGTAATTGGGTATGTACTGTCTGGCGCCGTGATAACTAAGGGTGATGATACTGCTGTTCCTGCCCTTCATTAAAGGGTATGCCCTTTTGGAGACGGCAATGAAGGAATAGACGCTCACATCCATAGCAAGGCGAAAACCATCTTTGGAGGTATTGATCAGCATCCCCTTGAGTTCTTCCTTGTTGGCAAAGGCAATGGAGTGGACCAGCATATCGAGACCCCCAAAGGCGTCATTTACGGCATTAAAGCAATTATCTATATCCTCATCCCTTGATACATCACAAGGGATAACGACCTTAGACCCTATACTCTCAGCAAGGGGCCTGACCCTTTTCTCCAGGGTCTCGTTAGCGTATGTAAAAGCAAGTTCTGCTCCCTCTCTGTGGAGTGCCTCTGCAATCCCCCAGGCGATACTCCTCTCGTTGGCTACACCCATTATCAAAGCCTTTTTACCGCTAACAATACCCATTCAGTTACCCTCCTCTATAAATAAAGACTTTATTTAATAACATGTTTTTATCACAAGTTCAATAGTTTTCACTGTTTTCACTGTTGCACATATCAAACATTATTGCTATCAGAGAGGAAAAATGCTAAAAAGATAAAAATGGAAAGATATACAAAGTCGTTTATAGCCTCTGCGCTCATATATGCCATTACAGGTTCTTTTTTAGCTATTTCATATCTCCTGACCTCCGAAGGATTCATATCTATTAACGGGGTTTCGATATACCCTCTGATTGTGGCAACTGTACATGCATTCCTGCTGGGTTTCTTTACAATGATGATCTTCGGGGTGACGTACCACATAATCCCTATGTTTACTGGAAAGGGGTTCTACAGTCCCGCCCTCGCGTATACACATCTCCTCCTTTCCAATCTTGGGGTCATAGGTATAATCACTTTCCTATTGTTTTCCACCTATTACCCGACTGAGAGCCATCCAGTGGCAAAAGGTGCTGCTGTTCTTGAGGCGGCTTCCCTCATGGTATTTATCGTCAATATGCTCCTGACCTTTGTCAAAGGTATCCCAGGGACCGGCCCTCCCAATCCATTCGGGACGACAGACAAGGAGACAGACCTTGTGGCTACCCGTTATACCAGCATCAGTATTATTTATTTTCTCATAGGGTGCATCCTGGGGGCCTGGATGTTCCTCAGCCCCGGTAATATTTACAATATCATGCCTGCCCATGCCCATATAAACCTTGTGGGATTTGTGTCTATGATGATATTCGGGGTTTCATACCACATGTTCCCGAGGTTCGCAGGGAGGCCTCTTCACAGCATACGGACTGCAAGGCTCCAGTTTACCATTCTGAATGTCGGGCTTATTGGGATGGTCCTACTCTTTGCCTTTGCAGACAGGGACGGGACACTTTACAGAACCCTTTTACCTCTGTTCGGAACGACACTCACAGCCTCTTTTGTCCTCTATGTTTATAATATCTGGAAGACCATAACTTGACTTACAAACCTTCCTTTAGTATCCTAAAATCAAGTAAAGGAGGCATATTGATATGTTAAATACAGCCGAGGTTATAAAACCCAAATACATTATCGACGATAAAGGCCGAAAAACGGCGGTAGTTATCAATCTTAAAGACTACAACAACCTCATTGAATCCATCGAAGACCTTGAGGACGCCAACGACCTCCTGAAAGCTGAAAAAGAGGCAACAGGTTTTACCCCCTATGAAAAGTTCCGCCAAAAATGGCTCAAGTCTTGAGTTACGAAGTCATTATCGAACGAAAGGCCCAAAAAGAGGCATCCGGCATACCGCCATCCTTTCAAGACGATGTTGACAGGGATATTCTTGCTCTCTCAAAAAATCCAAGACCTCACGGATGTAAAAAGCTCACAAACAAGGAAGGTTACCGGATCAGGACGGGCAATTACCGAATCCTCTACACAATTGACGACAAGGCAAAGACCGTTGTCGTCTACCGGATCAAGATCAGGGGAGAGGCTTACAAGTAGCCACTTTGCATCTGTTTGTCCTTTGCAATTTCTCATGATACCGATATTCCCGGCTGACAAGTGGCGGGCTGTGCCCGCTACGTTATCGTTTTATCAATCTGTGGGCACAGCCCACCCTACCTAACTATTTAATGTCTTCTGTGTCCCACTCATGCAATATCTCCAGCACGCTTCTTGGTGCTTCAATCGGTACGAGATGCCCGCAGTTAGGAACGATTATCAGTCGCGCATTCGGTATTGATTCGGCAAGCCGTTCTGAATGACCAACCGGTTCCGCTATATCCTCATCACCCACCATCACAGTTGTCTGGCAAGAGACTCCGCCCAATTGCATGGCTATATCAGGACGGTTCAGCACTGCCCTGACGCAGGTAGCGACGTCAATGGCCGGACGGTCAAGGAGGCTCTTGCTGAAGGCATGCGCAGTCACGGGCCGTTCGTAACGAAAATGGCTTGAAAACATGACGGTCATAATATCCTCGGTGACGGAGTTGACTCCGAGAGTTCCGGCAACTTCGAGGAGCGACTCGAATACCCGCCGGTTGTGTCCTTCCTCCGGATCGGCCGATCCTCCGATAAGGAGCAAGCTCCGGATAGGGACCTTTTTTGAGATTGCGCAGTTAAGAGCCGCCATTGCGCCCATTGAGGTCCCGACAAGCCGCACCTCTTTGCCCGGCAAGGCAGTATTGATGACTAGTGCTAAGCACTCCGCCATATCATCGAGAGTCACCTCTTGCGCAGTCGGGGCGGCGTGGCCATGCCCCCACCATTCCAGGGCAGCCACGGCAAAGGTCGATTTATAACGCCGCAGCACGTCTCCGTATGTCTCCCCACCAAAGAGGAGCGGATGCAGAAAGAGTCTTACGGGACCACTCCCTTCACGCAGATGTAAGACAACGGGACCCTTGGGGGTTTCGACGGTCCAGGCGACAAATCCCAGCTCATCAAGGCGGATGTTTTTTTGTTCCACATGTTTCTTGGCCCTGCCTCCACCCGGCACGGCGGATGGCACCGCCGCAATGATCTGCTCAATATGATCTGCCGAGAGGGAATAGTTGAGGCGGATGCGGATGCGCGACTCTCCCAACGGCACGATGGGAAAGGGCAAGGCATGAACGAGTACACCGGCATCAAACATCTTCCGCCACGCCCGATAGGCGTCTGCGTCACTGCCGCAAATAAGGGAAATGATCGAACTGGTGGAGTCGGAGGTCGGGTAGCCCAGATCATACAATCCTTGCCGTAATCGGCGCACCTTTGTTTGCAGGGCTTCCACCCGCTCGGGCTCCCGGCGCATGATCCGCAGCGCGGCAAGGGAAGCTGCTGCGTTGGCGACTGAGATGTTGGTGGTGCTGCAATTCGAGCGGCCAAAAAACCGTATATATTCAATGACATCTCGGTCTCCAGCGACGAACCCGCCAGCCGCAGCCAGCGCCTTGCTGAGGACGCCGCCGATCAGGTCGACCTGCTTGCCTGCGGTGCAGCCGCGTCCCGCATGTAATGTGCCGATTCCGTGGGCATCGTCAATGAACAGGCGAGCTTCGTAGCGTTTCGCCAGATAAACCAGCTCCGCCACCGGCGCGATGGAACCGTTGGTGCTGCACACGCCGTCGCTCACGATGAGCGCGCCGCGGTGGTTATGCCTGTACTGCTCAAGCAGCCGAGCCAAAGCCTCCATGTCATTGTGGGGGTATTTGTACGTCTTGGCACCGCTGATGGTCATACCGTCCTCAAGGCAGGGATGGCAATAATGGTCGTGAAACACCACATCGGTGGAGCGGGCCATCGCGCTGATCACGGCGATCATGGTGCCGTAGCCGGAGGATGACAGCGAAACCGCTTCCTTACCGAGGAAAGCGGCGAGTTCTTCTTCCAGTTCCCGGTGCAAGGGGGTGTTGCCGTTCAGCATCGCCGCCCCTTGCGCGCCGACGCCGTACTCCCCGATCGCCTCGTTCACTGCCGCAATAACTGCTGGATGATGTGACAAACTCAGATAGTCGTTCGTTGCAGAGTCGATGACCCATTTCTCCTCCCCGGTTTCCGTCCTTGCCAGCAACACTCCGTTTTTTCTGTGCATACAGGTGATCTTGTAGGGAAAAATATTGTAGGCCTTTGCAGAATCGCACATCTCTTTATATTTCAAGGTTTTGGCAAACAGGTCCTTGCCCGGTGCGGTCAGGCAGCGTATTACCGAACTGGTTTCCCAGAGCGGTTTGCTAACTCCCTGTATTGTTGTGTCTGTCTGAAACCCCTCCATTCTACTTCCTCCTTTTCAAAAAGTTTTGGGACAACTTCTTTTCCCCATTTCCCTGACTGAAGCCTCCCGTCTTTTGTGATCTTTCCTTCCGGGAATATAGAGACCTTTGCGCCGCCTCTTATGGCGCTCACTGCCTCCGCTAAGTTATTGGATGGGTTGCCAAGCCCCCTGATTACAGGGATGGAGCTGTTTATCCTTACATAAGTCGTTGTTATATGCGATACAAGGAAGATATAAGGGTTCGTCCTGAATCCGAAAAACTCCTTTGACACCAAAAACCGCACGGGAAAAAAGTCTTTCGGGAATAGACTGCCTCTCGGCATTGCAGCGGCCAATACCGGTCCGTCTAAGATGCTGGCATGGTTGGACGCAAATATGACGCCCCTCTCTTCAAGCCCTATAAGGTTCTCCTGCCCTTCAACCTCGTACCTGTAAAGCAGCCTCAAAAGAAGGTATGTGGGCCAGTAGGTAAACTGCTGGAACAACCTTGCAATGCGGACAGTGGTTGCGTGGACTTCTTCCACATTCCCTTGTTCTAATATGTTCGATTCAATGGCACCATCAAGGCCGTCAATGGTCAGATGCTCGCCGAAGTTGCAGGTTGTGGGGGTTGGGTTTTTCATACAAATATAATCCTTCATAACGCCCCCTGACCCCCTCTTATCTTAAGAGGGGGAACTTCCCTTGAAGGGGCGGAGATAATCATTCTCCCACGCCCTCAGGGATTTATGCCCGGATGGGTAGAGGATTGGGGTGAGGATGGGTTGCTGGTTTTGCTTCTTTGGAGAAGCGGTGGTCACAGCCAGCCGACTAAAATTATTATAATATTACTAAAAAAGTAAGATAAATGTCAAGAATAAATTACTTTTCGTGTAATTGAATCATGGAGAGGTGAATTGGTATTATACTAAAATGGTAAAGAATGAGATGGATGTCAGGGTTGCCCGCAATATAAAGAGGTTGAGGGAGGAACGGAATATTTCAAGGGCGGAGATGGAGGAAGGGGCAGGGCTATCTTACGGCATCCTGGCGCAGATCGAGAATCTGCATAAGGTGGCCGGGAAATCTATACAAAAGAGATTGAGCAAATTTCTAAAGACGCCAGTGGAAGAGTTTTACAGGCCTCTACCTGAAAAGGGCAAGGTTGCGGAGGCTGTAACCGAATACACTCCTGCCAGGCAACAATATACACGGAAAGAACGGACTTACATCGATAAGCTGCTGACCATATTCAGGACAAAGGACGAACCGACAGTGAGGGCAACCGTTCAGGTAATCGATACATTTTTAAGGGTGCCTGATGACAAGGGGATAAGGAAGTGACCATTTGCCCGCAGATCAACCCCCATCGCCGACAAAACCGCGTCTTCCAACACATTAAAGGTTCCAAACAACTACTCTGTTAATCTTTTCTTGTCAAATTCTTTTGCAAAACTGTGAACAAAATGGTAACACTGATGGTGTTCTGTTCTATGAATATAGTTCCATTCCTTGACTGCCTTGAGTAAAATAGGGCCACTGAACCTAATTTAGAGAGATAATGAAGATTTACGAATCAGACACAATTGCGACCATTGCCACTGCCATGGGAGAGGGGGGGATAGGTATTGTTCGACTGAGCGGTTCCCATTGCGCCGACATTGCGGAAAAAATATTTAAAAAGAAGGCCAGCGGCCCGTGGAAATCTCACAGGCTTTATTATGGCCACGTTGTTGACCCTGAAACTGGAATGATTGTAGATGAGTCGTTATGCGTCCTGATGAAGGCTCCCAGCAGCTATACAAGGGAGAATGTGCTGGAGATCCACTGTCACGGAGGATCACTGGCAACTCAACGGGTTCTGGAACTTGCATTGAGGGAAGGGGCAAGGCTGGCCGAGCCGGGAGAGTTCACAAAAAGAGCATTCCTGAATGGCCGCATAGACCTTACCCAGGCAGAGGCCGTCATAGACCTGATCCGGGCAAAGACATCGGCAGGACAGTTTGCCGCATCAGAACAATTGACCGGACGGCTCTACAGGGAGCTCATGGAGGCAAAGAAGAACCTCTCGTCCGTTCTCGCTCATATTGAGGCATACATAGACTTCCCGGAAGAAGATATAGAGCTTTCGACAAAAGAGGGGTTTCTCAAAACTTTAACCGAAGTTAGCACACTGCTAAATAAGCTTGTATCATCTTACGAAGAGGGGAGGATATACAGGGACGGCTTGACAACAGTAATTGTAGGGAGGCCTAATGTTGGGAAGTCGTCCCTTTTAAACCAGCTCCTTAAGGAAAAGAGGGCGATTGTGACCTCTGTGCCGGGCACCACAAGGGACGTGATTGAAGAGTATATGAACATAAAGGGAATCCCTTTGAGGCTCGCGGATACAGCAGGAATAAGGGAGACGGTGGACCTGGTTGAGATAGAAGGTGTCAAGCTTGCCAGGGAAACCTTAGGCAGGGCCGATATCATCCTCTTCGTCCTGGACGGGAGCCAGCCTGTTACAGATGATGACAGACGTCTTGCCGGAGTCCTGAAAGAAAAAAAGGTCATAATAGTAATAAATAAGAGCGACCTGCCAAAGAGGGTGACAGGCGAAGAGATAAGTGAGATGTTAACTGACAAGCCTGTTGTCGATATCTCGGCGGAAAAGGGAGAAGGGGTGGAAGGCCTCCATGAGGCCATCTTCAAGGCTGCGATTCATGGAAAGGAGCCTTCAGGCGGGTTGTTGATAACCAGGGCAAGGCACAGGGATATATTGCAGAAAGGTATCGTCGCTGTGGATGCCTCCATTCAGGGGATAAGAGGAGATGTCTCCCCTGAGTTTATAAGTATTGATCTAAGGGCAGCCCTGAACTCAATAACTGATATTGTAGGTGAGACAACTCCAGATGATATCCTGGACAGGATATTCAGTGAATTCTGCATCGGTAAGTAACTGTATCCAGGGCCTATCCGTGCAGCCTATGAAGATTATTATTTTTCGACAAGCCTCATCTCTTTACCGCAACAAACCAGTGTCCCGCCACCTGCCTCCAGAACCTCAACTTTATTGCCGCATATCTCACAGTAATAGACCTCGCCTTTTCCCTTTGCTCCCATCTCTTCCTCCTCCTTAACAAGAAATTATCTCAAACATTTATCCTAAAAATCATTTAGCCACGGATTTGCACTGATATTTCAAAGACTTAGATAATAGCATATACTCACCCTTTGGGGAACATCATTATAAACAGTAACTGTTTGTTCTCGTAGAAGCGCCTACTGTTGGTGTCCGTGTCAGTCGGTGGCCAATTGCAGTATTCAGGTTTATTATTTTGCCTTTCCGTACCGATGCCGCAGGAATTCAATAATCCCCGGAAGGATCGAAACAAATATGATACCTATTATGACAAGTGTAAAGTTCTGCTTTACGGCAGGGATATTGCCGAACATATACCCTCCAAATATGAAGAGACCTATCCAGAGAATCCCGCCAACAACATTGTATGCAATAAAGTTCAGGTAAGTCATCCTCCCCACACCGGCTACAAAAGGGGCGAATGTACGGATTATAGGCATGAACCTCGCGATAACTATCGTCTTCCCGCCATGCCTTTCGTAGAACTGGTGGGTGCGCTCAAGATACTCCTTTTTGAAAAAACGGGAATCCTCCATTTGGAAGACCTTTGGCCCCAGATAGTGCCCTATGCTGTAATTTAGCGTATCCCCGGCTATTGCAGCTATGGTGAGAAGTCCAAACAGCCAGACAGGGTCAAGGGACCCCATGGCTGCAATGGCCCCTGCAGCAAAGAGGAGGGAGTCTCCGGGGAGGATCGGCATTATCACCAGTCCAGTCTCACAAAAGATGATGAGAAAGAGGATCATGTATGTCCATGTTCCGTAGCTCTGTATGACGGTGTTCAGATGCTTGTCAAGGTGCAGGAATAGATCGATAAAGCCTGTTAAGAATTCCATTGGTTCTCCTTTAGAGTTTAGATCGGTACAAAGTGGTTTAAGGGGGGGTTCCCCTTGCCTATATCATCAAATCCGCTTTTTATCCCGCTTAAAACATACCCCTTGGCCTGAGAAACGGCTGTCTTAATGTCGGTCCCTTTTGCAAGGCCTGCGGCAATGGCGGCTGACAATGTGCAACCAGTTCCGTGAGTTAACTTCTGTACCCTTGGGGCCTCATAAGTTTCAAACTTCATCCCGTCAAAGAGGATGTCAACGGCCTTCCCTTCAAGATGCCCCCCCTTTATCAAGACGTTTTTGGCCCCTGTTTTCAGAAAGAGGGCAGTTGCGGCATCTTTCATGGAGTTGACATCCGTAACCTTTATTCCAGTAAGTATCGAGGCCTCCATGATATTGGGGGTGACAAGTGTGCAGAGACGGAACAACGTCTCTTTTAAAAGCTTTATGGCATCCTCATCCAGCAGAGACCAGCCACTGGTAGATGTCAGGACAGGGTCTATGACTATGATAGGGACCTTTGTCTCTTCTATGAACTGGCTCACTGCAATCACATTCTCTACGGTAGCCAGCATCCCTATCTTGACGGCATCGATCCTGATATCTTCATAAATCATCTTGAGCTGCTTGACAAGAAAGGCTGAGGGTACCGCGTAGACATCATCAACGCCTACTGTATTCTGAGCCGTTAGGGCAGTAATGGCGGCCATCCCGTAAACCTTATAGGCGCAGAAGGTCTTTAAATCGGCCTGAATACCGGCCCCTCCTGAGGGATCGGAGCCTGCTATGGACAATACTGTTTTCATTTTACACCTCCAACGGCATAGACAAATCTTTTGGTTGTCTCTTCTATATTATCAGCCTTTGCAATAGCCGATATTACGGCAGTCCCATTGGCTCCGGCGTCAATGACCTCTCTCAGATTTTCAAGAGTTATCCCGCCTATGGCAATCACCGGAATAGACACCCTTGTTTTAACCTCTGCCAAAGCTGTAATTCCCTTGGCCTCTTCCGCATCCGTCTTGGTAGTTGTTCCAAAAACAGGGCCGAAACCAACATAATCTGCCCCTTCCTGTTCCGCCTTTAGCGCCTGTTCTATGTTATGGGTCGAGATTCCTATCAACTTGGCCTTACCCAAGACATTCCTGGCAGCAGCAATCGGCAGATCATCCTGGCCGAGGTGAACGCCGTCTGCATCAGACAGCAGGGCGATGTCAGCCCTGTCGTTTACTATAAAAGTTGCTCCAGCCTTTCTTGTAAGCTCCCTGATCTCTCTCGCCTGTTCCAGAAGCTCTTTTGATGAAAGCCCCTTTCCCCTGAGCTGAACTATCTTTGTTCCCCCGGGCAGCGCCCTTTTTGCAATCTCTATATTCGAGAGTTCAGGGCGGATGGAGTTGTCTATTATGGCGTAAAGACCTTGAATTTTCATATTCTCCATTTGCAATTGTAGGGGCGATCCTTGTGATCGCCCAATCCGGGCAAATACAAGATTTGCCCCTACGAACTCGATATCATGAATATGGCCGTATCTGCCAACAGATTTGGCAGTATCCTTGTGACCCTGTCCTTCCTGATGAAAACCGACTCCAGCACACTGACCCCCTTTGTCTTGCAATAATCCTCAAAGTCTCTGATGCTTATGAAGTGGACGTTTGGAGTATCGTACCACATGTAAGGGAGTGAAGTGGTCACAGGGGTCCTTCCTCTGAAGAATACCTGTAGACGCACGGAGTGGTGGGCAAAATTCGGGAACCCAACTATCACCTTCCGCCCTACCCGGAGCGCCTCATTTAGGACAGCACCAGGCTTCCACACCTGCTGGAGGCTCTCGTTCAAGATCACATAATCAAAAGACCCGTCCCCGTATTCTGATAGCCCTGTGTCTATGTCGCCGTGATAGACACTAAGCCCCTTTTCAACACAGGAATAGATAGCCTGTTCGCTGAACTCTATCCCCTGCCCAATGACCTTCTTTTCCTTCTCTAATAAGTAAAGGAGCTCGCCTTCGCCGCACCCCAGGTCCAGCACTGATGCACCCTCTGTTACCATGCCAAGGACCAATTTATGACCCAGCCTGATCTCCCCCTGTTCGATATTCATTCCTTTACCACCTTTTCAAGAAAATGCCTGATAAGATGTCCCTGCTGCTCCGATTCAAGGAGGAACGAATCGTGGCCGTGAGGCGAGTCTATCTCGCAGTATGTGGCGTTTGCCCCGGCCATCTTGCAGGCCCTTACAATCTCTTTCGAATGTTCCGGCGGGTAGAGCCAGTCGGTCTTGAAGGCTATAACCAGGACCTTCATGCCGCTTCGCCTTAAGGCATGGGTCAACTCTCCGGAGAGGTCGAAATGGTCCATTGCCTTGCTTATATACAGGTAAGAGTTTGCGTCAAACCTCTCTACAAATTTGCTCCCCTGGTAGCTCAGATACTGCTCCACTTCCAAAACCGCGGAAGACTTGAAAGTCGAAGCAGGGTCCCGCCTCGACTTGGTTTTTTCCTCCAGCGACCTTTCGCTCATGTAGGTGATATGGCCGACCATCCGCGCCACAGCAAGCCCTGTAGCAGGAGGCGGGCCGTCGTAATAATCGCCTGTCTTCCAGTTCGGGTCCGCCATGATAGCCTGCCTGCCGACCTCATTGAAGGCAATCTGTTGCGGCGTGTGCCGTACCGTTGCAGCTATGGGTATGGCGCTTCTTACCCTCTCAGGATAGGATGCCATCCACTGCAACGCCTGCATCCCGCCCATAGAGCCGCCTGCAACCGCCAGGAGCTTGTCTATGCCGAGGTGATCGATCAGGTGCCTCTGGGCCTTCACCATGTCGTCTATGGTTATCATAGGGAACTTGAGACCGTAAGGCTTGCCGGTCTCTGGGTTTGTCAAAGAGGGCCCTGTTGATCCCTTGCACCCGCCTATGACGTTGGAGCAGATAACAAAGTATCTGTTTGTATCAAATCCCTTTCCAGGCCCAATCAGGATGTCCCACCACCCAGGCTTCTCAGCGCCTTCATGGAAACCCGCGGCATGGGCGTCCCCTGAGAAGGCATGGAGCACCAGGATAGCGTTGGACCTCTCTATGTTCAGATTGCCGTAAGTTTCATACGCCAGTGTCACTGGAGACAACTTTTCTCCGTTCAAAGTGTCAAGCTCGTGAAATGTAAAATATCGAGTCTCTACAATCCCCAGGCTTCCGGCCTTCTTCGGATCTGCATGTTGAGCCCCTTTGCCTGTCATATTGTGAAGATGGTCTGATTTATCAATTCTGTTTCTCATAGTTCAACCGCGCCCATTATGTCAAAATCTAAAACTGTTTGTCCAGAAGATAAAACATACAGGAGTCGGAATTTTATTTGCAATCAAGGCATGTTTTCAGTTAAGCTATAATCAAATCCTGCAATCGAACCAAAGAGTTCACAGAGCAATATACTGATTTAAAGGAATAAACCCTAAAACCAATCTTTTTCTCTGTGCACTCAACAAGGTAACTTTTAGAAGCCTGCTTTATAAAATCAAACTCACGAGAACACGGAGAAGAAGAGGGCTTTAAAAGGTTTTTATACTCAATATTTTGTCTCTGTGGCCTCTGTGGTTTGCAGGTTTTTTAGTTTTATAAGGAGTCTGAGTCATGCTGGTACGTCATAATGGAAATTTCCGCTGGAAGAATATTCCACTCCTGGCTTATAAGGAGGAAGGGAACTGTTTCAAGGACATTACCCGGCAGATATTGTTTGAAGGGGCGGCGGACATCCCCTGTCAACTGAGATATTTTGAGGTAGCGTCCGGCGGTCATTCGACCCTGGAGCATCATGAGCATCTGCACCTCGTTGTCATTGTGAGAGGCGAAGGTCATGTCCTGATAGGGGATGAGATTCACAGTGTCCGTGAGAACGATGTCATGGAGATACCATCTCATGCCTGGCACCAGTTCAGGGCGACCTCGGATAAACCTCTTGGGTTTTATTGTATAGTGAACATCGAACGCGACCGGCCAACCCGCCCTAATCAGGATGATCTTAAATCGCTCTGCCGGAAACCGGAAATCGCAGCCTTTATAAGGAGTTGACAACTGCGAAACCACATAGGGGCAGAGAATTTTAGAGTGATATGAAAAACGTTATAAAGATGGATACAAATACCTTGCGACGCCTTGCCGGGCCGCGCTCATTTGAGAGAGGCGAGGCATATTTTGAAGACGGAAGGGTCGGGAGTCTTGTAGAGGATAAGGGAAAGATCACGGCCTTTGTCCACGGATCGAGCAAATACAGGGTAAAGTTATGGAATGAAGACGGCAACCTTGAATACGAATGTTCATGTCCTGTGGGCCAGGATGGGGATTTCTGCAAGCACTGCGTGGCAGTTGGCCTGACCTGGCTGGCAGGAAATGACAATAAAGGGAAGAGTACCCCCTCTTCAGGACCAAAGGTGACCTTTAAAGATATTCGCTCCTTTCTGCTGACGCAGGACAAGGAAGCGCTGACAGAGATGATTCTGGATCAGGCAGCGGAGGATGAAAGGCTGAGGAACAAGCTCCTTTTGCAGGCGGCAGGCAGTAAAAAGGAAGGGATAAATCTGACTGCCTACAAGCAGGCGATTGACAATGCCGTAAATCCCGATGGATATGTCGGTTATTATGAGATGTATGACTATTCTCAGGGGATAGATGAGGTGGTCTCCTCCATCTCCGAACTGCTGAAAGAAGGCAAAGCTGCCGGAGTAATAGAACTATGCGAGTATGCTCTTCGCAAAGTTGAAAAGGCAATCAATCACGTGGACGACTCGGACGGCCATATGGGCGGCATCCTTGAAAGGCTTCAGGAGCTTCACCTCTCCGCCTGCAAAAAGGCCAAGCCAGACCCGGAGGCGCTTGCAAAAAGACTGTTTGATTGGGAAATAAGCGGCGAATGGGACACCTTTTATGGCGCAGTCAAGACATATGCGGAAGTCCTCGGCAAAAAAGGACTCGATATATACCGGCAGTTGGCAGAAGAGGAATGGAAAAAGATAAAACCTCTTGGCCCCGACGAGAACGACCCTGACAGGTACGGATTGAGATTCAGGGTAACGCATATAATGGAAGACCTTGCAAAGGAATCTGGCGACATAGAAACCCTTGTAGCAATAAAGAGCCGGGACCTGTCGAACTCATACGCCTTTTTGCAGATTGCCGAGGCTTATAAGGAATCCGGCAACAGAGAAAATGCCCTGGATTGGGCGGAGCGCGGTCTAAAGGCATTCCCCAAAAAGCCCGATTCGAGGCTTATGGATTTTGTGGCAGAAGAGTATCATCGCCTCAAACGCCATGATGAGGCCATGAAGCTTATATGGGCTCAGTTTGGGGAAAATCACAGTTTTCATACCTATGATAAATTGAAAACTCATGCGGATAAGACCGGAGACTGGTCCGTTTGGAGAGAGAAGGCCCTGGAAATAATACGCAAGGACTTAAAGCGGAACAAGAATGTCGGCAAGTCCCCCTGGCCCTGGATGAGAGGCAATGACTACTCCCTCCTTGTGGAGATTTTCCTCTTTGAGAAAGATGAAGATGCCGCATGGAAAGAGGCCAATGAGGGAGACTGTTCCGACTCACTCTGGCTCAGGCTCGCAGAGGCGCGTGGAAAAGACCACCCTAAGGATGCCATAGCCGTTTATCAGAAGATGATAAACCCAATCGTTGACCGTAAGAACAATGGCGCATACGAAGAGGCAAGAGGGCTTATCCTGAAGATAAAGGAATTGATGAAGAGGACCGGCGAGGAATCAAAGTTTGCGTCTTATCTAAACTCCGTCAGAACCGCTCATAAGCCTAAGAGGAACTTCATGAAGCTGTTGGAGCGGATTTAAAACAGAAAACTTTAGACCAAATTATTTCGGATTCTTTCTCTTGACTATATTACAACTATGCGTAATACTTATGCTTAACGAACGAATAGCAGGAGACCTTCATGCAAACAGCAATTTTGAAAACTGAGATTTATAAAGAAATATCCTTGCTGCGTGAGGACAAGTTAAGCGAGGTCAAAGACTTCATAGAGTTTATCCTGTCTCGTCAGAAACCTTCGAAAAAGGATGTTGTGCAATTTAAGGGAATTTGGGCGGACAAGGGTTTTGAGAAAATAGGAAATCTTGAGAAGGACCTTAAATCCATTCAAAAAATGACAATGCAGTCTATTCTAAAAAGGGATATTTAAAATGACATACCTCGCTGATACGGTAACGGTGATTCGACATTTCAGCGAAATCGGAAGAATCGGCAAGAAAGCGAAAACAATACTTGATGCTGCGGATCAGGGCAAGCATCATATTTATATTTCTGTAATCTCAATGGTAGAAATAATGTATCTCTCTGAGAAGAAACGCATACGGATAGACTTGGCGGAAACACAAGCGATGATTAGAGATTCAACAAATTATTCCATTGTTGACCTAACGCCTGATATTGTAACCCGCGCCCAGGAGATCAAGTTTCCAGAACTTCATGACAGGCTTATAATCGCCACCGCCAGCTATCTGAAAACCCCGATACTAACCAGTGATAAAAGGATTAGAGAGATTGATGACGTTGAATCTGTCTGGGATTAAAGAAAATCCGGTACTTTCCTTGCCTTAAAACCTATATCACACATTTACTGGGCAAAGCTCGTATACTTGCCGCTCTGGTTTGGCGGAGTTCTCCATTTTCCCCTTATCGTGGATGTTTCTCATTTTTAACAACTCAATCTTTAAGTCTGACCCTGACGCCCACAGGAATAAACGGCTAATCCTTGTGGAATATTAAAGATGGGGACTTACTTTCTCACTACCCCTACAATATGTACCTTCAAAGGCTCAAATATGATGGTTGGTTCGCTTGTAAACCCTGCATTCTTTAACATCCTGCCCAACTCCTTTGGCTCTCTGTAGTACATATCAGGCCATCCGGTTTTGTGAACAAACCTTTGCTCCTTGTTTGGATGCACATTTGCTACGATAAATAGCGCACCATCTTTCATAGTGCCGTATATTTGCTTTATGACCTCGATCCCCTTTTCTTCGGAGAAATAATCCAAAAGCCCCACCATCTCAACAATATCAATAGAGCCGCCTGAAATCAGATTTTTTACCTCCCTGGCATCGGCCAGTATCCATTCAAAATTATTTTGAATACCAACCTTTTCCGCATTGTCCTTGCATAAGCCAATCGCTTTTTGGCTCTTGTCTACATTTTTCACTTTTATGCCGTGCGTATCAACGCCCTGCTTCCTAAGCCTCTCGATACAATGAATTCCTGCACGAGAAGAGCCGCCGCCAACCGTGAGTATGCTTATATCCATAGAGTTGCCCTGTATCTTCCTTAACATCTCTTCTTCCAGAAGTCTTTCCACTATCTTAAGCCGATTCCTGAGCGCCTTTGGTTGAGAAAACAGGCCATGCCAAAAGTGGTCAAGGATACCCTTAAACACCCCATTCACGAACATGTTGCGATGGTGTCTTGTGTACATAACTTCCAACGCATGAGTTGAACCTGGTTGAGCAGACACTGCGGCGGCATCGGCGCTGAGCCTTAGCATCTTCTGAATAACAAATGTCGGCAGGGCATTCATCACAGGGACGACGACCGCTCTTACTACCCGTATAGGCAATCTATGACTCTCCAAACAATTGTTGTCATCACTGATTATATGCATAAAACGGTTCCTCCACTGATTAACAACATAATCTCTCAATCTCCGCCATCACGCGTACCACCGCCGCTTTGCGGTCATTTTCAGGAACAGAGAATATAGGCTTCCCGATCTTCACCCTTATTTTGTTACGTCGGAAGATACATCTCCACGAAGGGATGCCGTGGGTGCCAATCAGTGCCAGAGGGACAACCGGCGCGCCTGTTGCCGTATGTAGGTAAACGACGCCCCATTTTCCTTGCTGTATCCTCCCGTCTTTCGTGATCTTCCCTTCCGGGAATATAGAGACCTTTGCGCCGCCTCTTATGGCTCTCACTGCCTCCGCTAAGTTATTGGACGGGTTGCCAAGCCCCCTGATTACGGGGATGGAACCGTTTATCCTTACATAAGTCGTTGTTATATGCGATACAAGGAAGATATAAGGGTTCGTCCTGAATCCGAAAAACTCCTTTGACACCAAAAACCGCACGGGAAAAAAGTCTTTCGGGAATAGACTGCCTCTCGGCATTGCAGCGGCCAATACCGGTCCGTCTAAGATGCTGGCATGGTTGGACGCAAATATGACGCCCCTCTCTTCAAGCCCTATAAGGTTCTCCTGCCCTTCAACCTCGTACCTGTAAAGCAGCCTCAAAAGAAGGTATGTGGGCCAGTAGGTAAACTGCTGGAACAACCTTGCAATGCGGACAGTGGTTGCGTGGACTTCTTCCACATTCCCTTGTTCTAATATGTCCGATTCTATTGCTATTGGTTGACCGTCTATTTCTTGCATAATTGTTGAGGGCATCCTCAAAATCTATACCCCATACTCACCCCAACTAAATGCGCAAAGCTCTTATATTCGCCGCTCACGATGGAATTGCTGACATCACGGTCTTTATAGATTACCGCCATGTATGCCGCATCTATCTTGAGTTTGTTTATTTGATACCCAACTCCCACGCTTATGTCCTGCTGGTCGGAGTCCGGCAGCCGCGGATCGAATGTTTTATCCGGCGCAGGGGTCTTGTCGTAGGCGTATCCGGCCCGGAGAGAGAGGTTGTCTGTTGCCCTGTATTCCGCTCCAACCTTCACGGCCCAGGTATCCTGCCAGTCCTTTTTCTGCGAGGTGTCTACAAAGCCCGCTGCTGCAACCTGGTCTTTAAGATGAACGTTCTGGCTGTTGTAGCTCGACCATCCGGTCCACTCGGTGCCTACCTCAAGGGTGAGCCTTTCCGTCGGCTTGTATGCGATCCCAACTCCGAATATGGCCGGGAACTCTATCGCAGTTTTTGCATCGGTCTTGTAACTGCTGCCGCCAAAGAGTGGCTGGAGGGCCGGGGCGATGTTGCGGAGGGTTGCTGTCCCGTCATAATCAACCTTAACGCTGCTCCTGTATGATGCGCCAATCCTGATCTTTTCATGGGGTGTAAACAAGAGGCCAATGTTATACCCCCAGCCGTCCCCGTCACCCTTCAGGCCGAACTCCCCGTCGCTACCGCCAACGAGGGACTGGTCTACCATGTTTTCCATCAGGGCCTTTGACGTCATATAGTTTAGGCCGATACCTACCGACAGCGATGGGAGTAATCTATAAGCAACAGTTGGATTGACCGAGACTGTCTCAATCTTGCTCTCCGTTGCCGCATATCTGAGAGGGCTGTCCTTGTCCCACTTCGTCCCCAGAGCAAATGGCGAGGCCGAAGGCCACGTCTTTTATGCCAAAATCAGATGATATGTAGAGATGGGGCGGATAGAAGACTTGAGCGTCCGTCTCATCAGAGACGCCCGCAGTGCTTTCATATCTTGTGGATGGGATTATTGCCGTTGTCCCAAGATAGATGTGTGTCCCCACCTGATCGGCAATCCCTGCCGGGTTATAGACAATGGCAGAAGGGTCGTCTGCTGTTGCCACAAATGCGTTCCCCATCCCCATTGCCTTTGCCCCCTGGGTACCTATCCTGAAGCCGGAGGCGAAGACAATGTTCGGAGCAAGAAGAGATAGTCCTATTATGAGCGTGTAGCCCATTAGCCTGCTGTGAAAATTTTTAACTGCCATTCCTACCTCATTCATATTTCAGGGAAGTACTCAATGACATACTCATCAGACAATCCTTCGTCTTTAAGCTAAATATACCGCTAAATTATAGTAGATAGGCCAAATTGTCAAGAAAAACTTAGCCTATTGCCTATTAATATTTTGGGGTTTTTGCCATATCCTCTAAACATGAATTCAAAAACATTTTTGAAAGATTTTGGAGAGAAAATTAAGGCCGTTCGTAAATCAAAAGGGCTGTCACAAGAAAAGCTTGCGGAGTTGTCAGGACTGCATCCAACATACATCAGCGATGTAGAACGAGGAAAGGTTAACGCCTCTATCTACAGTTGTTTCCTGATAACAAAAGCGCTGGGCATTTCAGTCGCCGATCTTCTCAGTCAGGCGGGGGACAAGGAAACCGCAAGAGAGTTTGCTGTAATATCGGGATTGATAAGAGAACTTGATAAAAAGAAACAAAAAATTATTTTGGCTGCTGTACATGGAATGATAAAAGCCTTACAAGATATCTAAAGAAGCGGGCAGTATGCGGATTATGTGGAGCGACGAAATACGATTCAGGATTTTGATGTTGCTGGCTGTCAAGGAATAGTCACGATTCGAGACCTATCCATCTTTTTTTCTTTATTTAATATTTGTCCTATGTCAAGGGCAAACCCCTTATAGTAGTCGCCCTTGTACAGGTCTGCCCTTTCGTCACAGCCTTGCGGCTTCGCCAGAGGGGACTCACTTCTGAATCCACTAAATAAATGCCGAACTAACCACCTAATCCTTTTGAACTTTTTGCTTAGACTTATAAGCTTTTCCAGAGCTTGCAGATTCCGTTGACCTATCTTCTTGATCATATGAAGAGTAAATCATCCTGCCTCCCATTTTTTCGATAGCACTGGTATTGGCATAAGCGATGAAAGAACTACCAATAGGAATAATACAATTTACGCTTTCAGGAAACTTTGACATCTTCGACCTCCTTTTTTTTAGAAATATACGTCTTTGAATACTCTGTATATGTCAATTTAGTGATTAGATATAAAGACAACATATCTGCAAAGATATATCCAAGAGCCGCGTCCATATCTTCTTTAAAATAATCTCTTTCCACATGGTCCAAGCAAAGATAGCCCCATATTGCGCGTGGCTTTTCATCGACAAGATCGACCTATTTTTTATCAATCTTAAAAGCCACCTTGAATTCATCGTTAAGCTCATTGTTTAGTAATGTCATTGGAACTATTAGCGTCGACTTGTAGCATGATTCCGCCGGAGAAGGGGTTTCTGTTCCTGCTTCGATCGTAGGGTTCCAACAATTATTCCAAATACGATCAGGACCTTTAGGGGAAAATGTTTGGTAGTGTAGAAAAAAGGAGACCTGGATAAAGAAGTTGCCCTC
>ERZ1292633.343-Hain-H41-02um-R1-343-length-57753-cov-187_pt1 | contig 57753 bp, 54 predicted proteins | sample MGYA00564406_ERZ1292633 | MGnify/ENA primary metagenome ERZ1292633 (study PRJEB36523, sample SAMEA6512639) | groundwater metagenome | collected 2019-01-08 | study: AquaDiva: Metagenomics assemblies of 32 groundwater samples | reverse complement strand
AGAAGTCCTCTCACTATGGGGCGCTTGGCGCGGATCCTGGTTGTAAGGATTGCCACGTGCCTCAAGGCTTCTCCAACTTCCATAAAGCCATTTACACGCATGTGGTTGACGGGCTGCCCTTTCTCATTAAGGAATTCACCACCGACTACTCGACGGTGGAAAAATTCAATGAGCATCGCCCGGAGGCGGCCTATCGGGCCAGGATGAAATTAAAAGAGTGGGACAGTCTCACGTGCAGGGCTTGCCACAAGAATGTGAAGGCGCCAGGCGCGTCAGCCAAGGCCGCGCATGCGAAAATGCAGTCGGAAGGCGCCACGTGCATCGATTGCCACCAGAACCTGGTGCACAAGAAAGTTCCCGAGCACGATCTCAATGCCAGCTTGGCGCAGGGCCAGCCGGTATTGAAGGTTGAAAAGAAGAAAAAAGACGATGATGAGGATGATAAGGATTAATCTCGTCTTCGTGTCATTGTAAAGAATGAACCGCCTTGCATCTGGTCAGCCAGGTGCAAGGCGGTTCTACTTTGTGCGCATGTTAGAGGTATATGTTCATCCAGTCTTGCCGTGGTTGACCCGACCGTCTTCGTCGCAACCCGCTTCTTCAGAGAGACTTACGCTATCGGGCCACAAGCTGGGTACAAGATCATATTCACGCCGCTCAGAGCCTTGCAGGTGGACGTTGTGCATCACGCCATTTGCTTGAGGCCACAGTCCATTCTTGGCATGGGAATGGGCTGCCGCAGAGCTTGTGCTTGGACTATCTCAAGCCAATTTCCCAAGCAGGCTGGCCATCGAAACGATGATGCCATACTAAAACGCGATGGGTGGGGCAGTTCTCATCCTGATTGGACTGAGATATGTCACATGCCTAGCGTCAAGTTGAGGGCTCTAACAAGATGGTGGAAAAGTCCATCAGCGGCGTTCTCGCATTGCTCAGAGGCTCAACATACCGAAGTGTACACCTCGCTGCTTCGCTCACTACGGCCTTGCTGGATGGCCTTTTTGAGCCTCCTATGGTTATTGTCCCATCTGTGCGGTACGTAAGACTTCGCCGGCATTTTATGGAGACACCGAGTTTTTCCGCAGCCTGCTAATCTCTTAGCGGTGGGCCGTTGGATAGGCTTGTTAGGTCTTCCGAAGCCTGCACGAGAGAATATTCAAACGCCGATACACCGCACCTTGCAGGCCATCAGTTCATCGTTGATGAATCCTGACCTTCTGACAGGGCTCAGCCCCCACTTCCCCAGCCACAGGACGGCATCGTGATGATGCCCAAGAGTCCTGGTCGAGTACCCAAGGGTCATCTGATGGAGAGGCCTAAATATTAGAGGATTTTCAGTTGTAACGCTGTGTTTGATTCAGGGAGAGACAAGAAGGGGGTGGCTTGCGCCACCCCCTTCTCAGCTAATAACCTAAGAGTCAATTCTGATGCTAATTGTTGTCGCGCACACACCAGACATAGTTCTTGTTGATCTTAAAATCGTTACCGATGATGCCATAGTCGAAGTTTACGTCCCACGCGCTAAACGAATAGTCTTCGTGCTCCGTCGACGTCCAATAGCCATGAAACTCGATGTTGGAGAATGGGTGGCCAGTCGGGAGGGCCGGGGGAGGATAGATCGTGTGATCTGCCAGGGTCTCTAACTCTTTGAGTGTGGGCAAACGCCAGTCTTTCTTGCCTCCGACGGTCTTTTTCGCACAGATACCGGCGGCGCTTTTCCAAACTGTCATCGCTCTCGTCGGTATCACCTCCCATACCAACCCTGTCTCCTTATCCAGCGCTCCCTCATTATTCAAGGACTCTAGCACGGTAAACCGCTCGCTCTGCGACTCAGCGGCTTCGGCCGGGGTGACTCCTGAGCCGAAACCAGGCAGTGCCAGGCATCCGACAGCCAGCCCAACAGCCCCGATGCCGCTCATCCATTTGCTTCTTCTGCTTTTCATCTCGACCCTCCTGTATGTGAAGTTGTTGCACCGCCGGACTGCTGCGTGACCCACGACATCAGACCACACAGCGAGGGATGCTTGTTTAGGTTTGGAGAAGTGTTTGCGCGTAAGTCGGAAGCCGCTGAAAGGGAAATGGCCGACCCTCCTGCCTGATTGCCGATGGTTGAAATTCGAAAATCGGCATAGGACATCTTCTCAGATCCGTGACGTGTTAAGCGCATGCTTAATATCAGGAGACTCCTTGCTTTGTCAATACCTTCCGCAGAAGCAATCTGTTCTATCAGCATTGATGGTACCGGTCTCGGTGTTGCGATCGTCTTACCACGAAGTTGACTGATAAATCCCGACAGCTACTCACAGGCCCAATCGTAGCACGGGGAGGGAGAAGCAAAGCCTCTCCCTCCCCGTGCTACGTTACTCTGGTACGATCCGTTCCCGGTAGATTACTACAGCCCTTTGAACAGGGCAGGATTGGTTGGACCATCTATCTTCAGCAGGCCAAGGGCGCCTTTTTCGGTGCGGAAGAGCGAGTGGTCAACCGAAACAAACGTGCCGGGCATTTCGCCTTTAAATTCTCCTATGGTCGCTTGACCTGGTTCTACCAGGGTGCTTTGGATATGCTCAAGTGGCGCTTTTGCCACGTTACCTGCTGGCCAGACCCGGTCTAACATCTCGCCGATGACGTGCCACGAAGAATCAAAGTTGACTCCGGCATTGCCATAGAACCATCGAGTGGTCTCTCCTACTTTCGATCGGAGCGGAACTTTGACCAGCGCGGTCATATGGCCGTTATGCACGATATAAGACGCATCCGCGTCTTTCACCTTTTGCTCTGAATAAACCAGGGTATCGTTCTTCTTGCCATCCTTCATGTAGAATTCGCTCTGCATGACATAGAATTCTTTTTCGACAGGCTTCAGCCCACCAACTGGCTCAACGACGATCAAGCCGTGCATGCCACTCAAAACATGTTGTATGTTGGATGGCGCTGCAGTGGAGGACTGGTAGACAAAGACGCCTTGGTTAGCGGCCTTAAATGTGATCTGAGCTTCCTTCCCGGGCTCCGCATTGACCAGGGCGGCTGCGCCACTGACCTTCGTGAAGTCAAGATTGTGGCTCTGCTTGCTGCCGCTCTTGTTCTTCAAGCGGATTTCAACCGTATCGCCCACCATGACGCGAATCATCGGCCCTGGCACCATTCCATTAATACCCCAGAACTCATAATTATTGTCGTCGCTAATCGGACCCACCCACTCGGATGCTTCCAGGTTGACCACGACGGTTGCGGGCTGGGTTCGTGTGATGGGAGCGGGGACATTGGGTGCCTTCGTGAGTTGGGCCTGGATGGTCTCCGCTGATACTACGCCTGCATTGATGGCAAGACACGGAGCCATGACCAATGCGCTGATCAATCCGGCATGACGCATGTTATGGAACAAACTATTGGGCATGACGCCTCCTTTGATTTGGGATGACTCTTGTAGATGTCCTAGTCGGTTGGATCCTCTAGTCTACCTTCAGCAGACCAAGGGCGCCTTGTTTCTGTCGATCCTTCACTGGGTCAACAAACGTATAGGTGCCCGCCTTGACTTTAAACTCGACCACGACTGCGCCACCTGCGGGAACCTTGGCAACCTTGACATTCTCCGCCGGTGGTGCGTTCAGAGAACCTTCGGTGTACACCCTGTCGAACGGCTGTTCGAGGAGCTGAAAAGAGTCGACAAAGTTGGGTCCTGGATTGGTGAAGAAAATCCGAACGGTTTCTCCGGCCTTGGCTCGAAGAGGAGTCTTGACCATCGAGCTCGCATGGCCGTTATAGACGACATGGGAGGGGCGCTCGTCTAACCCATTTTCGTACGAAAACTCCAAGGTATCGCCCTTAGAGTAGCCCTCTTTCGTGTAAAACTCGCTTTCCGTGATCTGGAATTCTTTATCGACAGGCTTCAGCCCACCCGCTGGCTCAACGATGATTGTCCCGTACATGCCATTCGCAACGTGTTCAGGAATGGATGGTGATGCGGTGGCGCAGTGATACAAAAAGATGCCAGGGATGATCATCTTAAACCTTCCCCCGCTCTCCTGCCCTGGCTCGCTATTGAGCAGGCTAGCCCCGCCGCCTGGTCCCGTGATCGCATGGAAGTCGATATTGTGAGATTCCTTGCTGTCCTTATTGTTCTTCATGCGGATTTCAACCGTATCGCCCACCATGACGCGGATCATGGGCCCTGGCACGCTCTTATTAAAACCCCAGAACTCATAATTGTTATCGTCGCTTAGCGGAGCGGTCCACTCATCCGCTGTCAGGTTGACCACGATGTTGGCGGGCTCAGTTCGTTTGATGGGAGGGGGAACATTGGGAGCAAATCCCAGTTGGGCCTTGATGGTCTCCGCCGACACCACGCCTGCATTGATGCCGAGATATGGAGTCATGATAAATGCGCCCACCAATCCAGCGGTGCGCACATAACGGGAAAAACTAATAGACATGGTGCCTCCTTTGATTTTGGACTGCCCTGATAGTTTCTTCTCTCATACGAAGAGGGACGAACCACAATGGTTTCAGCCCCGGTTCAGGGCATTGTCGTTACCCGCTTGCTTACGGTTTGTAACACGAGTGGTCGTGCGGCTTGCCCCCGTTCGAGAACATGTTCTCAAACGCCATCACATGCCAGATCTGCTCTTCTGTCAGGCTGTTCTTAAAACCTTTCATTTTCGTCTTCGCGATACCTTCCGATATCCGCCAGAACCAGAAACTATCGGACCAACGGCAGATATTTTTAGGATCACGCATATCCCGCGCACCTTTTTTTACCGGTGTGCCGTCCTTGCCATGGCAGCTGCCACAGTTGACGTTCGGATTCACGTCGCCTTTGTAAATCTGCTCTCCCTCTTCGATAGCCTTAGGATCCGTCCACCCTCCAGCTGGCATATGTTTGTCTGCATACTCGGCTGGAACCGGGGGCAATGGGGCCTCATCTTCAGCGAAAGCCATGCCTCCTGAAAGAATCAGAGCGCTCCCCATCATCATGACCGCCATACCAAAATTCCTTCCCGCCATTCCTGCCTCCTTAGTTTTCTAAATTAGTGAGTGTGGTCTATCGACGAGGTCCTATCTCATGGGGCACATCAGTAGTGTTCCCGTTTGGGCCACCACATCGGAGAAAATATACCAACCCTACCACGACGATGGCAACAGAGACTATCCAGGCACGACCACACGCCGGGAAAGTTGTCTACCATGCCACCGTTCACTCAAACCACGCAAGGCCATGTAACATAACAAATTACCTAGTGTCAAGCGGTCGCACTACTCTTCTGAGTGAACTCAATTTTGAAATGCCCGCTGATACTTCTACGGGTGACTCCGGTTGGTCTTTCTTATTAAGACGATGCGGGCATGGGCCGACCGGAGTATCCGAAGGACATACGGGCCTGCCTCGAATCCATGCCCCAGAGCCGATGGCCTGCCGGTTTCGTAAGTCCGAAGTGCTCAGGGCAGTCCGCAGGGCTCAACTCCACGCAAGACGTATTTGAGTGCCGACACTGTCGTCGGTAGCGAATAGTTCCTGAGCCTCACTGGTCCTGAGATCGACTGAATCGATCTAGCCGGATAGGCCCCTTTGCGCACCGGATGCATTGACAACCTCGGCGACCCCCGTGCAAGATAAAGTACGCAGGGATACGCCGAATCGGCTGTGTACCATTCTCTGTCAGCCGATCGGTGGATCGCCGTGATGATTTGTCGGGTTCACACACAGGGGCAGCAAACACGAGGGGCGCATCAGATGGCGAACGGTACGGTCTTGTCTCGAGTCGGTTGGTTTTCAATGATGATTGTCGTGGGCGGCCTCTTGGCCAGTTGCGACGGCACTGTGCGGCAAATCGGCAAGTCGACGGAGTCGGCGCCTGTCGTCAAAACGGAGGGCCGGGAGAAGCATGCTGACCACACTTATGGCTTTACCGTCAAATATTATCCAAAAGAATATGTGCTTCTCACGGATGACCCCCATCAGGCAACCACGCAGCCGCCGGCGGTCCAGCGTGTGCACTTTCAACGGAAAGACATTGCAGCCGGTCAGGTTGCAGGCTATGAACCTCCGGGATTGACTGTCAGCGTGTTCGAGCGATCGCCGGAACGTTTGCTGCACGAGTGGCTTGACTCAGCCGGACTGCTGCCTCCCGGCAGCGAGATTTCTCCGGTTCGCCTGACTGGCGTGAAGGAAGGGTTGAGAGTTACTCTCCGACAGCAACCCGAGCCCAACGAGTTTGTCTATTTGGAGACCGACCAGTATGTGTACGGTCTCGTACCGTATGGCGCCAAGGGTGGGAAAATGCTGCGGTCGTTCCGCCTGCTCCCGGATTCCTCACGGGCTCATATGCGCCATTGATCTGAGCGTGCAGAGGAAGGTTCCGGAGCACGACCCGAACGCGACGTGAATAGCCGGGCATCGGCCAGCTCTCAGGCCCTATTTCTAGCCCACATTCTATTGAGTATTCGCCAGTTGCCAGGTGAGCGAGAGCACATACCGTGCGATGTTCCGCAAAATTTCCGGATTGATCGTGTCGGCGGTGTCAGTAGGCTGATGCATGTGCGGGTGGACCCCGCCGCTTGCGATGCTGACGGTTGGAATTCCTGCCTCTTTGAACGGTTCGTCGTCGCCGCCGGGCAAGAACCCGTAATAGTCCAGCTTCTTGACCAAACCCACTGCGTACCCTGCTTCCTTTAACGTGGATTTCGTAAGCTCTGCTACACGGAGGATTAACACGCCGTCTCCCGCTCCGACATGGTCAATGTTGAGCATGGCTTTCGTTGAGCCGAGGGGGATGACCGGTTTCGTTGCATAGAGGCGTGACCCGAGTGAATCTCTTTCATGTCCACTGAATGATAGAAAGAGAATCGACCGTTGAGGACGTAGGCCGAGTTTCCCAAGGGCCCGCGCGACCTCCAGGACTATGGCCGTTCCTGATGCATTGTCGTCAGCGCCAGGAAACCAGAGGCCCGCTGGACGTCCGAAATGGTCGCGATGGGCGCCGATGACGATGGTATCCGGCCCTGTACCAGGAATCATCCCCACCACGTTCGTCAGCAAGCCGTCCGCTATCGTGGTTTTCCAATGGAGAGAGGCATATCGATTGACGAGGCGCGATCGCGCTGCTGGGGCATTATTGAGTTGTTCTTGGAGGGTGCGAAGGTGGTCCTGATTGGACTCGTCGCCGCTTCCGGCGAGGAGCGTCTCGGCCAACTTCGTGCTGATCCATGCGCCAGGGAGGGCTTGGTTAGGGGAGAGCTGCCCATACAATGCGCTGGGCTTTCCTGTGGCGCCGCGGCGAGTTTCATATGGGCTGATAATCGGCCCCGTTGCGGTCAGATAGGCTACGGCTCCTCGATCTCGCGCGAAGCGGACCTTGTCGGCGTGGCTGACAAGGCTTGGGTAGTGATCCGGTTTGCCACGCAGGAAGAGCACGATGCAGTTCTTCACATCGACGCCGGCGTAATCGTCGATTCCTTGAGCGGGATCGACAATGCCGTAACCGACGAAGACGACCTGACCCTGGAGATCGGCAGAGGGGGAGTCAAAGACCGGGAGGTAGTCTTTACCCAACTGCGCTGTGGCCAACTGGTCCGCTGCCCCGGTGCGAACGACCGGGTCTGGTTCGATGAGTGGCGTGGAGACCATCGAGGCCATAATGCCAACAGGCTCTTCCTTGCCGGCCGCGGTAGAAGGGAAGGCGATTCCCTTGTTGTCAATGGGCGGTAGCTGTACCCCTGCCGAAGTCAATTCCTGTGCAACCCATTGTGCGGCTCGCAGGTCATCGGCGGATCCGGCTTGCCGTCCGTTGAACGCCGGACTGCTTAACGTGCGCACGTCGGCGAGCATCCGTTCGCTCGACAGGCCAGCGAGTGCATCAGACCATGCGCGCTGGTCTTCCTCCGATTGCGCGTAACCTCGGCTCCCCAAGGAAAGCAGAGGGAAGATGATTCCCAGGAGAATGATCACAACAATGGATGGGGAGCAGCTGCGCGTCGAGCCGTTCATAGAGTAAGCCTTTTAAGATGACACGGAACTATAACATAGACAGATTCGGTAACGCAGACTGACTCGTCGCAGAGCGGTTGCAGGCCAATCTACTTTGTGCGCGTGTTAGAGGTTGGGTCCATACAGCCTTGCCGTGGTTGACCCGACCGTCTTTGTCTCAACCCGCTTGTTCAGTGTCTCACGCCATCGGATTGCAAGGGCCGGACACATTGCGAGGCTTTGAGCGGCTTGAATATCATCAGTCCGTCGATGCATCACATCGTTTGCGGAGGCCACTGTCCATTCTGGGCAAGGACGTTCCACCAGTATCAGGCGTGACCTAGTCTGAACCGTTCCCTCTTTGATGACTCGGAAATACCATCCAGTCCGTCCGCTCTCTTGTACAAGGAGGGCCAGGTCCTTTCTGCGCCAGCGCCGAGCTAATTTCCAGCAGGGCTGCCGTGGCTGTGAGACCTGAACGAGCGCCGATCCCACTTCGAACATGTCTCCGAGGCAGACCTCAGTCTCAAGCAGCCCTTCTGTGGTGAAATTTTCCCCAAACGATCCGAAAGGAAATTCGGCCGCTCCCAGCACCTGTTGCCAATAGGGGTAATGTTCGACGGGATAGACGTTCACGGCCTTTTCAGGGCCACCGTGATTCTTTAGATCTGCCTGGCCATCTCCGTTCAGGTTTGTCGTGCCAAGCCAGACCGGGTCGGTGACAGGGAGCTTAAAAAACCCGGTTGTCCAAACCTCATCGAAGCGATCGGACGATTCTCTGCTCCCCACGGTCTGTGGTTGCCCAACTTGCAAGGAGATGATTGTTCCAACTACCTGATCTTTCATAACAGTCCCTTGCTTAGTGATCCATGCTGACCAGCGTACTAAAGTGATTGGGTAAGACTAGGTGGTCTTGCGAGGAGGCACCTTGCGCCCGTGATCGTCGCAATGGGTGCCGGTGATTGACTGCCGATCTGTGTCGATGTGGGCGAAGCAGCTGGGTGTACGTGCCTATAGGAAATTACTTGCACCAAGGAGTTCATGTGTATCAGCTTTATGAGAGCCCCGTTCGATTCAAGACCCCGCTCGACCGGTACCAGGCACAGAGACGTTTGACTCCACGTAATGTTGGCCCTGCTCCTCCAATGGCGACCGCATCAACGAGGCAATACCATGCGCTGGCGCCACTGGGTGGATTTCCTTGTGCCCATCCCAGGAGCGGGTCTATAGCTGCCCATTGCCACGCACCGACGGTCGTACCGATCAATTCAAGCCATGTCGTAATGAAAAATGCAGCGAGATAGACTAGCGGTGAACGACCTGTCACCAGCCAGATTAAGAATATGCAAAACAGCAACGCACCGACCGCATCCCCGCGTTCAGCATATCCGGTAACGCCCCAGATAGCCCAGGTGCCCCACACGCCTATGACAAACAGAGCAATTTTTCTGGGATGGCGTACAAAGAGGCCTGATCGTGCCAGCGCAACGGCGGTCAGGTACACCATGCCGTGGCCAGGTGGGACGTAAGCCGGTACATTCTCGAATCGGTAGGTGTAACCTCCCATGTAGATGGAGGCAAAATGCTCTCCTACCGTTGCAAAGATAACTGCAATCAAGACTTGTACTCGTGTTTCTTTATTTTCACCCAGCAATAAGGCTCCAAGAAAAACCCATGCCAAGGCTCCTAATGCATGCTGTCGCTCGACGCTGGCACTAATTTCGAACAAGGAACTTACGGCAACGCTCAGGAATGTAAACGCAGCGATAGCATAATCGCGTAGTCGATGCGTACTGGCCGTATTGGTGTTCGGAAAATGCCTGAGGGCGGTGCGCTTGACCCTATCGAACCAGAGTCCCGGAGAAGAAGTGGGTGAGGAAGCTTCCATATGTCACATGTGATCTGGAGGGTGGCAACTCAGGTAGGCTTTCAGGATCGCTACATTCAAGATTGTTCATCCTGCAGTGGAAAATACAGTTGGCATCATACAGGACCCCTATCGAACGGGCAAGTTCCAGGCAAGTGCCCGATGATCAGGTAATCATACAAGAAGCTATTCAGAATAGCTCTTTCAGGAGCCCCATCCAGACTTATGAACAGACACAAGGCTGCGGAGGCAACACACCGATGGGAAAAGAAGTAAAGAGATCAACGAGAAAATAGTGGAGAGAGGAGGAGGCGAATGAGTGAGGACGGGGGGCAAAGAAAAACGCCGGTTCGTCATTCCACCGTGTGATGGAGACGAACCGGCGTTTCCTTAGACCCAGACTACCTTATGCTCCCATCCGTGTGAAGACTGGGAGTACTGGAGCCCAGACTGGATTGATGAGTCGCTCACCAGAATCGGTCCAGGACAGGAACAATCCTGCAAAGCGCTGATCCGGATCGTGGAGAATGTCCACCAACCGTTGCACTTCCCACAGGACGTCCTTGGACTCGACTTTAATGTCAACTGTTTGGCCAGGCTGGATTGCGGCCTCGTAATCCATCGTCAGACCGGCTGGTGCAACCAGTTCGGCTGGATAGGCTGCATCAACCCTAGATGCACCAAACTTGTTGGTAAATCTGATGCCTGCTGTCGTGAACTCACCGATGGTTATCGGTGATGTGCCGTTATTGGTCGCATGAAGAACCATGCGCAACGCGCGGCCAGGAACATCGTACTCTGCATGAATAACGTCAACCGTCAGCGGGTTGGGCTTGATCGGCATCGGCTTGATCTTTGCCTCACCAGCCTGGAGAGGGACGCTAATCGGGTGCTTTGCTTCTGCAGCCATGTACCCGACGACCACAACAGTCAATGTGAGGACCAACACCGCAACACCAACTTTTCGGTCAATGGGGTCAAGCAGAATCTCGTCCCCATACGCCGCTAGGACTCGAGCGCGAATCAGATACATTGGTCTGATCGCAAAGTACCCGACCCAGAAGATTCCGAGAGCGATCCACCAGAAATGCCAGGCAATTCCAGTCATGCTTCCCATCGTCTCTGAGTCGAATGTTTCATTGGTCAGGGTCTTGATCGGATTGGTGAAATCCTCATAACGACCCGTGATGTCCATCCATCCACCTGGTCCCGCGATTGGACCGGCTTCCTTGACGGCAAACATGGGATGGATGTGATGGTGGCCGGGGAGTCTGGCCTTTAATTTAATGATGTACTCATAGTCACGGCCAATTTCCATTGGTCCCGAGACGAACATCGGCGTTCCATTGACTTTCGAGCTCAAACGCACGAAGACGGAGCTGGGGGACCCGACATTGATGAAGGTCCGGGTCGGCTTCACCACCGCACGAGGCCAATCCTCGGATAAGTGGAACTTTCCCTTCAGCTCTGTCTCACCATTGACTGGGGTCGACTTTCCAACCCATTCAGTGTCGTACCAATTCACAGTGCGCATCCGCAGGAATGGTTCCTGCGATCGCTCCCCGTGAGCGAATGCAGGGGCAATATCGAGAGCCGGCGTGGCTGCCAGCGTCACCACCCCGCAGAGTCTAATCATCCACAGTTTGAAGACGTGTTTGGCAGTCATGCTTTCCCCCCAGAAAGTTTAGCTTTGTCGCCTTGTGGTCCCAAAGTGGCGAATGCAAATACATCCCACACCTTGGTGGTGCGCTGTCTGTCATCGGTGATGTAGAAGTACGAGGTGCAGAAGAACTTCCCAAACTGCCACCACAGGATGTACGTCAACGATGACGCGAATGCGGCGAAGAACGCGGAGATCATGGTGCTGTGACCGCCGAATGTGCGCAGCGATCCAACTTCGATCATCCGAATGTACTCAGGAGTTCCGGTACGAACATACATGAAGCCCATGTAGTCTGCCCATGAGAGCAATGCGCCATCAACGACGATCGGCGTATGGCTATAGGCAAATATAGGCCAGTTGCTCGGATAGAACAATGCTGCGAACATCCATGCTCCGATCACTGCCGTCAATGTCCAGTTCCTGGTCAACAAGAGAGTGATGTCGAGAACCAAGGCACCTGGAATCGCCGTAGCAGGCATGACGAAGTTGGGTGGGTAGTTCGACCACCACCACCAAGAAGTGTAGACGGCGATCCATTTTCCAGCGCCCAGCGCCAGAATGCAGAGCGTCGCACCGAATGGCTGGCGGTAGTTCACCCAGTTGTAGTACTGGATGGCGGCGCAGAAGGTGATCAAGGTAACCGGCGTCACGATCGGCCACCACTGACGGTCTTTCCAGTCGAGCCAGAAGTCCCAGTCGCCACACAGCAGGGCCGTGTGCATGTGGAAGGTCCCGACGATGGTGACGAACAAAATTGGAATGAAATAGATATAATCGATTTTTCGAGACATCGCTACCCCTTCAGGGGGTAACTTCGAAGCCTTGATAATCTCATCGGTTCTAAACATAACTGACATCCTCCGTCATTTCAGTCGGCCGTGGCCAACCAGGCGTTCTGTTCCCTAAGAGTGCCTGGTCAACCGCCGATACCGACCTATGGTTCATATAGTCTGCATCCGCCCAGTTACTTAGTACCCTGGCTTGGCATTCGGGTTCACCTGGCTGGGGAACGGATCCAGAATGGCCTTGGGCGCGTTGTTCCAGACCACGTCCGCCAGATTCGACATCCGGCTGACGATCTGCGCCGCCACACCACCCGCCGCTCCGAACAACCCGCACCAGCCCAACGTCACAAAGCCCCAATGCAATGGCGCCGCAAACAGCTCATCCACAAACCAGAACGCATGGCCCCACTCGTTGAGTCCCACGTTCGGCAGAATGAACATTGGCCCCACCACCGCCGCCACCAACGGGAACGACGTGGCTTGGCTATACAGCGGCAACCGCGTCTGTGCATACAGGTAACTCGACACGCCGCAGGTGATGTACAACGGGAACGTCCCGTAGAACGCCACGATGTGGCTCGCCGTAAAGCTCGTGTCCCGGATGATCACTTGGTGCCACGCCGCATCCTGCTCCAACGTGTAGCTGCCCGCGTAGTACACGCCCCAGATGTAGCACACCAACCAGCCCATAAAATAAAAATACCGCTTCAACTCCAGTTTCGGGTCCAGGTTCGTCAGATTCCGGTCCCGCGTCACCCAGATCCATCCGATCGCCGTGGCAAAGAACGCGGCATTAGCCAGAATGTTAAACCGCCACAGCCCCATCCACACCGATTCAAACTCGGGCGTCATGGAGTCCAGGCCGTGCGAGTACCCGAACGTCCGCTGGTACAGCACCCAAAACACCCCGATCGCCAGCATCCCAAACCAGCCGAGCTTCGCCGGCTTCGAATCATACCACTGCGAGATATCATACCCTCGCCCTGAACTGTCTGCAGCCATACTCCCTACCTCCTTCTGTTTGGATGAAATAGTGAAACTACGGAGCACCACGTTTCAGTGAAAGGCCCTTCCTCACAACTAGGTCTCATTTGCTCACGTGGAAGGACCGGTTAAAATGTGAGCAAGTATCCGACAAAATTCCGAGATGAGTCAAGGGAAATATTATGGGTTAGGCTCGCAAAATACTCGTATAAAGCCTACGTGGCAAGCGTGGTTCGTACGATCCCACGTATACGCTTGCGGATGGTTCAAGTCAAGCTCAGCAGGGCTGTGCCATGACGTTTGTCCCTCTCGGCGGGCCATGCGATGTGCGTTTTTGTTCGAATGAAACTCTCTCGATCAACTACCGTGGGTTAGGCCTGATGTAGAGCCTGATTCAATGGACGTGATCACCGGGGGGAGGCAAGATCTCTCGCTCTTGATTGAGCTGTGCGATCTGTTGTGTCAAAAGACTCATGTCTATCCAGCTTGGTCCATCTCCATGAGGAATCCATCGAGCTCGTAGGTATCCGAATCGGTCGAAGAGAAACTCCATGTGACTCTGGCGAGTGCCCTCGCCGAACAAGTCAGGAATCGAGAGTGTTCGGCGGAACAGCGCATAGCTGCGGGAGATCTCTCGTCCGCCTTGAGTGATGACGGGGAACGGCATTCCCTGTGCGATTGAGGTCAGCTCATCCGGGGGGAGGTCGGTCATTGAGACTGCCAGGATAGCCGTGCCAGTTGCGGTAATCGCGGTTGAAGCCGTACGAAGTTGATCAAGCCGAACACGCGACTCCGGCCAGGAGAATAGCACGAGCAGTAGGTTTTGTTTTCCTCGGAAGTCTTTCAAGGTGCCGCTTGAACCATCGTGCGCCGTATATGAAAAGTTCGGGGTGGCCATAAACGGCTGCTCAGGCAGAATACGGGGCGTGATGATTCGGGATTGATACCCTCGGGAATTGGCATGGAGAAAGTTCAGGAGATCCCAGCGCTCTTCTTCGGAAAATCTCTCACCAAAGGCCGGCATGACACCGTTGAATCGTCCGTAGGTCAGCCAATGGAAGAAGTCGCCTGCCGTGTGCATGGCGGTATGAGGCTCCGTCAGCAGGTCGACGGGTTGCTTCGGCAGCGTCTTAGCCAATACCCCGTTCCCTTTAGCCTGTGGGCCATGGCAGGGAATGCAATTCGCCGTGAATAGCTCGACACCATTGGCAATCGAGATGGCATCGAACGGAACCGGGGTCTTTCGATATGTCTCCGGGTAGGATTGTATCGCGATGGGATAGAATGTCGCACCAAGTCCGAGGATCCCCAGCAGGGTTGGAACAGCGATGCGCCATGAGGTTGCCCACTGTTTTTTGCGGCTGAGTACGATGGTCGTTCCAGCTACGATCAAGAGTACAAGGCCGGTTAGTACAATGGCCCTTACAAGCCAGTCGTCCCATGTTGCGTCGATAGAGAAGCGGAATGGGTAGGGCCAGTTATCGATGACCTCATGTTTAGCCGGGACCGCGTTGGCCAGTAAGGTCGCGACGATGACCAGGAGAATGGCGAGGCCAAACTCGGTTGTTACCCATGTCCGAAGTTTTTGCCCACTTACTGCGGCTTGCTCGGAGCGTTGCCGAATCGATGGTATCCAAAGAGACTTTGCTCGTGAGGCGATGGAAAGAATGACGGCAAGTAACGTGAGCTTTGTGATGAGCAGCCAGCCATACGTTGTTGCGACCAGTCCGGCGTAATTGGTCTCAAACATGCGATTGGCCACGACGAGGCCTGATATGACAACAACGATCATTGTGATGAAGGCCAATCTCGAGAAGCGAGCCAGCACGTCACCGATATGGGATCTTTCGTCAGCTGATCCGGTCGCGATGGTGGAGGCAACAAGAATTACCCCCGGGAGACCGCCGAACCAAACGCTAGCTACGATAAGATGTAGGGCATAGATCACGGTGGCCAAGACTGCTTGCTCTTCGGCCGCCGAATGGCTAGCGAGAGAACCGAGGGCCAGGGGCAGTGCCGCCGCTGATGCACCTATGACGTAGCGCCATGGCGCAGCAGGAGCAACCTGTATGTACAGAACGATCCCAAGGACAGCAAGGGCACTCGCAGCGCGCAGGGTCCAGATAAACCCGATACGAGTCTTCTGGATAAAGTCCAGCCAGGCTTGCGGGTTCCAGGCATTCTCGGGGGATCCGGTAGCCTGCGCGGTCGTCGTAGCCAAGAGACCGACTAGGCCGATCAGTAGGAGGGTGGCCAACCAAGGAAAAGTCTTTTTCAGACGAGCCAGCCATGAATGCCCTGATTCGAGGCTCTTCTGTTCGGCGATTGCTAAAAAAACGCAACCTCCGATCAGCATCATGTTGGACGCGAGTTGCAGACAGCGAAGCAGCGTACCGACGGCCTCGATCATTTCCTTTGAGTGTCGCCCTTTACGGTGAAGTCGAAGGTAGACTCAACCACATGGCCGTCAACCGAGAGGACACGGAACTTGACGGAGTACTTACCGGGAGCCAGCTCAGGAAGGGGCAGCACGATCGATTTCTGGTCATCCGGTGCAAGGGTGGGCTTGGCATCGGTGATTGGCTGTTTTTGGGCATCGAGGACCACGAGCGAGGCGTAGTCTCCTTCAATTTTCTCGTTGAACCACAGTCGCACGTGTGTCGGCGACTTGGTAAGCACGGATCGGCGTGGAGGCTCGGCCTTGACTAACATGGAATGCGCCAAAGCTGAGGTCACGGGTGCTGCCAAGATGAGCATGATAACCAAGATGACGCGCGTGATCATATTCATGCCTGCTGGGCCGACCATAAGCTCTCCCTACACCCGATTGCTACATCTACGGTGATGCATCGGGCGGTCTAGTCTGGCGTTCCTTTGAGAAGCCGCTTTCTATCTATACCCGGACCTGTGATGGCTTGCGACGATCTCGGAAGGCGTAGAACACGGCAACGACCATGCCTACGAAGACTGGCACAATGAGCATCAAGTTGTGCGAGAGATGAGAGATGATGCCTTGTTCACCGACAGAAAAAGAAAATCGTGCGACATGTTCGCGGCTTTGACCTATTGAAACCAATCCGACGAACTTCCCAGGTTTATCGAAGTTGTATTTCACGTCGATTGAGCCAGTGGGGTAGACCTTAGAGGGGAGGTGTGCGATTGTTAGGGCTTCGAGATTATCCTCCGAGCCGGTATCTTTGATGATCCGCACTTCTACCGGGATAGAACGGAGCTCCTGTTCGACATAGTCGAGCACCAAAACGGTGTTCCCCACCGCTGGAAGCTCCTGGCAGAATTTCCGATCATAGTACATGTCAGGCAGGTAGCTCGCAAAGAGCATCTTATAGGGGCCAGCGTGGAGGACGCACGTATCTGCGGCCAACTCATGGCCATGTTGGGCCATAGCCGAAAAAGGCGCGACGACCAAAAGGAATACACAGCACACCCAAGCACGGATGAGAAGATGACCGGACATGTTCAACCCTCGTTTTTCTCTAATCTTCAGCATTCAAAACGGTTTCGCAATGGTCTAAATCATTAGGATGCTACGGGTTTCGCTGGCTTGCGGTCTCTCATGAAAAACATAATTCCTAAGACAATGAGCACTGCAGCCACAGGAAACATGTAGATATTTAAGAACTTGGTATAGTACTTCGGTTCTCCCACCGAAAATGGAAACTTTGAGACATGCTCTTTCTTGTCGCCGACGGTGACGATGCCGACAAACTTTCCGGGCTTGTCAAAGGTATAGGCAAAGTCGATAGAACCATTGGGATACACTTTGGGCGGAAGGTTAAACACGGTGTTGGCCTCAAGATTCTCTTCTGTGCCGGTGTCTTTGATGATCCGAACTTCGGCAGGGAGGGTGCGAAGATCTTGCTCGATGTAATCCAACACGACAATTGTTTGGCCGACCGCTGGGATATCCTCACAGAATTGTTTTTGTTGAGTATTTTCAGGCTGATATCCACTGAAGTGCATCGTGTAGGGGCCGATCGTGAGCTTGCACATGTCCTCGGCCATAGAGAGCCCACCGTGAGCATAGACCTGCGTGGACAAGAGAGCACTCAGAATAACTACTGCACAGCCAACTGTCAGTTTCAGCGATACGAAAGACTTCATGAACGTGTCCTCTTTTTTGCAATGGTGAAGAGAATGCTCAGATACTGACATGCGTCGTCCGGTTGCTCATGAGCGACGGCGTGATGCAAACCATCCCCGCACTCGACCCGATTTCGAGAGCTCATATCCGACAACCCCGAGTACCAGCAGCAATGCCAATGGTCCAAGAGCTGCGCGTCCAAGCTTTGAATAGTCAGCCTGCTGCACTCGCAGCAGGTAGGTGGAAGGGCTGAGCCCTTCCGCTGTGATGATCAATTTGTAGAGCCCCTTTTCTAGCGTGGCTTCACCCCGCACGATCCCATCAGGGTGAGAAACCGGCTTCCAATAGGCCACGGTCTTGGCCTCGTCCTGCTCGTTTTCATTGACCCCTTGAATGATCTTGACCCCTACCGGCAGATTGCGCAGGCTTGGGTCGACAAGGTCCAGGACAAGGAATGTATCCCCCACATCCGGGATCTCTGTGCAGTACTGAGCTTTCGGTTCAATTTGGGGCTGGTAGGCACTGAAATGCACCATATTCCCACCGATTTTGCGCACACAAATGTCCTCTTCCATCGACACATTCCCATGTGCGATGGCGGCAGTAGGGCCGATTACGGTTACGAGGACCAAGGTCAGGAGGGGAAGGCTTATTCGGATCGCACACTTAATCATGACGTCATCCGCTGAATGAATTGTCTAGGTAGCCTAGATTCCGAGGAATTTACCATCCCGCAGACTGTTGTTTCAAGTGCTCGAACCATGCGCCTCGATTGGTCTCGATGGTCTATCACCTCGTGCATGGATGTGGCTCGAACAATATTGAGAATCCATTTCACCGAATTTGAGAGACGAATTCAGAATACATCTATTTATCGAGTTGACGACGAGCGCGATACGTGATGATAATGAGACGGACGGCGATGACTTATTCGGAAGGAGGCCAAAGATGAAAGCGAAAGAAGGGGTAATCAACATTCTTAACAAGATCCTGACGGCTGATTTGACTGCCATCAACCAGTATTTTGTCCATGCCAAGATGTGTGAGAACTGGGGGTATGACCGGCTCTATCATAAGGTGCGGGAGCGGAGCATCGATGAGATGAAGGATGCCGACGAACTGATCGGCCATATTCTCTATTTGGAAGGGGTGCCCAATGTGCAGCGAATGAACGCCGTTCAGGTAGGGGAGACCGTACCGGAACAGTTCACATTGGACCTGAAAGCGGAGCACGAGATGCTGACCTTGCTGAATGAGGGCATTGTCCATTGTACGAAGGTCACGGATTTTACGACTCGGCACATGCTGGAAGATATGGCGAAGGATGTCGACGAGCATATTGATTGGATCGAAACTCAATTGGAAACCATCAAGCAAGTTGGCCTGGAGAATTACCTGGCCGAGCAGATCAAAAAAGAATCCTGAGGGAAATTGCGAAACCCAAAGGAGCATCCTGTACGAACACTTCGTGAAAAGGGCCACGATGCGTGACGGGTTGCAGTGGATGACTCAGCTTCTATAGGTCGCTGCGTTCTGCGTCCTGTAGCTCGGTACCGTTAAGCAATAAGGGCCACACCGTTAAAAAAAGAGCCCATGGTTGTTCACCAACCATGGGCTCTGGACTTCAAGTCCTTTGGCCGAATCTATGCCGGTTGTGGGCTCAACCGATTACCCTGACTTATAGTAGCAAGCGAGGTCCTCCCGAGGTTGCGATCGCTTGGCTCGTCATGCGGGAGCCTGCAGGTTCTCTTCGTGAAACTTGACCATGAGCTCCATGCGTTTGATGGAAGATTTCTGACATCGCGTCCGTCGTATCGGTTTCCACTCCGTTCGACACGGCCGGAATCTCCCATTTCCAATCATGAACAGCTGGGTTGAGTCATCAAATTCTTTCCCCGCACGCTGCACACTATGAAACACGACTTACTCACGAGCAGGAAAAAGTTTTGAGCCATGCTTTCAGCCGTCGCGTCTTGAGCGATCGTGCCAGCCCTCTGGCCTGTCCCTGTTGACGCTGGGAACATCGGCACTTGATGCACCATAGCTGCGGATTGCGATGGCAGATCGGTTCGTGACAGCGCAGGCAGGTCGTGATGAGTGCACATGCATGTGGGGCTGATCGCATGGGTTCTACCTCTTTTTTCTAGTGATGGTGTCTGGGCTGTGGACGGTAGCCAAGGCTGTTTATTGATAGTCCTCGTTCAGTGCCTTCAAGAACGCCGTGAGTGGAACGATGTCTTGGACTGTGAGGGCAATCCCTCCCAGCTCACGATCGCCGTTCCGTAAACCACCTGTACGTTGGAGATCCGATACCTCACGGTAGAAATCCACAATCTGGTCAAGTGTGTCGAATTGACCGTTGTGCATGAAGGGCTCGGAATGTCCAAGGTCTCGAAGACCGGGTGTCTTGAATCGCGCAATGGCACGATCGAGTAGGGTTGCATCCGGTAGTGGACAGGGCTGTTGATCGTCGCAGAGAATCGCACGGATCTTTGGCTGAGGTGCCGGCATGTCCGGATTGGCGAAGACGTTCCACAGGCCCAGGTCGGTCAATGTTGTGCCGGCAGCGGGAACGGCTCGGAATCGTTCGCTGGCCTGCGGGTGTTGTTTGGTAGCCGGCAGATCAGCGGCAGTTCGTGCCATGAGTGTGGGAATAGTCAAATTCCTGAAGGCCCCAACACCATGACCAGGAATCTCATCATATTCCCTCTGTGTCGTCCCCGTATTGTGGGCCTTGAAATCGGTGAAGTTCGGCGCGGCATGGCAGGCGACGCAGTTCCCAATTTTTCCGGCTGTTAGTTCAGCCGGTGAGGCAGCGAGCGCCGCCGGTTCCGTCAAGAACATCTTCAATCCAGCCAATTCCTGCGCCCCAAACGAGAATGGCTGGGTATGAAATTGGAACTGACCGTCTGTTCTGTTGGGGTTCGAGGTGACAAACTGAAGTGTCCCGGCCGACTCACGTGATTTCACGAGTTGCAGAAGACGTCTGCTGTAATCGATCGGAGATTCGTTGGCATTGGGCGCTTGCGGGAGCCTGTTGGTCTCCAGAAACACATCGAACGGAGAGCGGATTGGTGCTCCACTATCTTCGGTCTGTGAAAAGAGGAGGCTGTTGACGTAGGCGGTAACGACTTTGACGACGGCATCGAACACCTCCTGGTCGGTCGCGGAGTCGATCGTCTTGCGGAATTCCGAGGTGAGCTGGAATTCTTCTGGTATGGACGCATCAGTTCCGCCGAAAAGCACTCGGAAGGGGGTTCCGTCGAACTCCTTCGCCAGATCTCCGGTGCCGTTGTCGGACCTGACGATCCTGGCGATATGGGTGATGGCCTGGGTTCGTTCTCCAGGCAGCCAGCCGAAGTTTCTACCTGTGAAGGTGGCCGCGATCAGTTCTTCCATGGAGTTAAATTCGGCATCGAAATGGAATAAGACACCGTCTGGTCGATCGAGTGCTGAATTGACGAGAGGAGGTGAATTGCGGACGGCAACAGTTTTGCCGTCCGCTCGGACCGGGAGGGGGCTACGGCGCGCAAAATCAGCATAGGTCCGCATGCCGCCTCTCGGCGCATCCAGAATATCGTCAACCAAATGACAAGTCCGGCAATTCATTGAGAGCCCCTTGAATGGTCCCGGAGTGATCGGCGCACCCAAGGTTTCGACCGTATCGACGACGTTGTCACCGATCGTTGGATCATTCACGTCACCGCCGGTATTCACGAACACCTTGAAGGCCTGGGCAAATCGTGTTTCCAGAAACAGCCGTTCGCCGACGGCTTCTTCAGCCCCTGGCGTACCGGTGGCGGTGAGAGGAGGTGGAGTACTCTCACTTCCTGAACAGGCGACGAGTCCAGTGAGGAATAGAAGCAAGGAGGGAAGACACGAGCGATCTTTGATTCATGTGTAATCAAGGTTAGATTCATGGCGTCGTGGTTCCTTTCAATAGAATCAGTTTGACCCTTCATGGCAAGACCCCTCATCTAAGATCAATGGGCATCCCTCGTTCTGTAGGGGAGGTACGGGCCCTCGGGAGGTGAGAGCCCGTACCTAGCAAAGTGGGAGAGGTAGGGCTCCCACTTCGCAGTCAGCGTAGGTCGTACGGCGACTGCGCTACCAGTGAGGCCTGTCCCTTCCATACATCGTTTCCGGCTCTCTCATGAGTTCATCCAGGAGACCGACGACCGAAGGGTCAAATTGTGTTCCTGCCGCCACCTGGAGAATTCGCAGTGTAATGCGATCTCGAAGGGGTCGATCGTAAACTGCGGGGACGTGAATGGCCTCGAATGCATCGGCGACTCCAAGAATTCTTGCTCCCAACGGGATGAACGTTCCCCTGAGTCCATAGGGATATCCCGATCCGTCCCATCGCTCGTGGTGATGGGCGATCATGACGGTGGCTTCACGAAGGAATGCAAAAGGTTCGAGCAACGTGGCTCCCAGCCGCGGGTGGTTTTGAATCGCCACATAGGAGTCTGGTTCAACCCATTCTCGTTTGGTTTGTAAATAGTGTGGAAGCATGAGAACGCCGATATCGTGAAGCAGGGAGGCCAGTTTGAGCTGGTGCAACTCCTCGTCTGTGAGAGATGCGGCCCGTCCGATGTGGAGTGCAATCGCCGCTGTTCCCTGTCCATGACCGGCTTGCCACGGTAGAAGCCGGTCCAGTTCTTTCGCCACTTGCCGAATGAGAATACTCTCCAGATCGCGCCGCGAGGCGGATGGCAGATGGAGACGATCGATCTTTGTGAGCATGCCCTGAATGGTCAAGACGGCCGGCTCGATCCGATCTGTACTGTCGACATGCATGACGCTGCCTCCTCAAAAACGAAGAGCCCAGAATCACTCGGGTGATCCTGGGCTCTGGGCGAATAGCCGCTGGCCGCTAGATGGTAGACCGCCAACTGAGATGGTTAGGACCCTGGTGGGTGCTTCCCTCCCATTAAAGGCTGTTCCAGTATCCACATTTCATACAGTGGGACCACCATCATGACTAAGAAACTGATCGTCATAAGGGTATCTCCGGTCAACATGGAGATCACAAACATCGGAGACACGTAGCTAATCAGCCAGGGCGATACCAGATCGAGCATCACGCCCCCGAAGCCAGCCCATGTGGTGACGGCCTTGAGGGTATGGCTTGCACTGGTCAAATACATCACGTGGATCAAAATCATGAAGACGACTGGCATCGTGAAGAGATGAAAGTGGGTAATTTCCGCCAGCTCGCGAAACGACATCGGTTCCCCGAACGTCGCGTCCGATCCTCGATAATGCTCAGCGATGCCTTGCGGTGACAATCCCGTCATGCTATGTGCCCAAAAAAACGAAAATGTAAATCCAGCCAGCATCAAGAGCAAAAATAATGTGTAGAGCAACCGAATATGGCGATCTGAATCACGGAGCCTGAATTTTTGATTAAAGTTTCGCATGTTTGGGACGCTGGGTCCGCTTTCGCTAGTTCCCGAAAATTGAAGGTAAAAACCCTTTATCTTTTTTTGCGGCCAGCGTATCACTGCCGAGCCCGGCAGGCTTCAGGTAGAACTCGTCAATCAACACGAGTACCCGCTTCACACCAGCGCTGATGGAACGGACGGACATTGTGGCGCCTGTGATATTGATAATATCTTTGTTGATACGGATTGGGTCCAGGACTGACTTGCCTTCATATTGCACATTGAATCGTTTCCGTCCTACTTCGCTTCCTCTGGCTTCGCGAAACACCAACAGTTCGACGTCGGAGCAGACCCCTTTTGCATCGACACCGACCATGTAGGTCATATGCTTATGCTTGCCGATGGTATTGTGGACCATGGCGTAGCCGTCGATTGTATCACCCGTTTCACCAATATAGACTTCGAAAGCGTGTTCCGGGAATTTCCATCCGATGCGTTGTTCGATCAGATCTTTCTTATCTTGGGTGAGCTGGATCACTTCCTTTCGCACGCGTTGCGATTTGGGGAGGACGATCTTCACGGCCTCATCTTCTGACATGAAGACTTCAGCGTGATTCAACTCGGCCTCAGTGAGATAGCGCTTCAGATCGTTGTCCCACACCTTTTCGGCACGAGCCGAGAGGGGAATGGTGAGACAGAGTGCCGTCCCAATCGCGAAGCATGTGAAAATTGTTCTTAGGTGGCTGAACATCCGTGTTCCTGCAACTTGGCATCGAGACGATCTTGCATGTCCCGCATGGCTTCTATGGAGGGATCAGTCGGGGCCCAGCCAAAGAGACGTGATCCTCCTCGAAAGACCCAGCTGTGCCGTTCTTCGATGAAAAATATTCTTGTCCCGTCGTCCGTCCGCTTCACTCGGAGCGTGAAGCGAGATCGGTCTCTGCTGTCTGGGATTTCCCGTCGAAACGCACCATACTTTCGACCTGGCATTGGAATGTCGAGCCAGTGTGTAACGATCAATCCAGCCTCTTTATCGTTCGTATCGGCCGACCGATCCTTTACGGCATCGATGGCTGCATCCCAGGCTTGGTCATAAGTACAGGTGGTCGTCCGTTGGTGCATGCCGCTGGTCAGCAAGGCGCAACCTCCCACACTTCCAATCAGAAGGAGCGGGAGGATGTTCAAGTTCATTCGCTGCAGAAGCTTTGTCATGTCATGAGCTCCCCGCCGATCCGGCGGGGAGCCTCCCTAGCTGTACGGTTAGAAGTAGGTCGCTGCCTGGAACAGAAATCCATCCCCGTCCATTGGACTACTGGCGGTTCCCAAATCTCCTGCAGGGATTAATCCCACTGCACCGTTCTGGGCGTTATGCTGCCAGTTGATTTTAAACACCATGTCTTCGACGGGTCTGAAATTTAGACCGACTGTCAACCGGTCGAGTTCTCGCCGATTGCCAAGGGTGTTGGCCCCACCCACCGTGCGATTATCTGTGTCAGTATCGATTTGCTCCCAGCGCACCGTTGCCGTGAAGGTGGATGCATCAGAGAAGTGGCTGGGTGCCAGTCTCTTTAGGAGTTCCGGCATAAAGTGATAGTTCCCCTGAACATAGTAGCCAAACATGCCGGCAGGGCCTATTGCGTTGCCGGCCACGCCGGTGGCGTTGTTGTTGCTGATTCTGGTCCAGGCCGCTTCGCCGATCAACTCGAATGGACCTCGCTGCAAGGTCCAATCCACCGCGAAGATGTCGATGTTCCCTGAACCAACTGTAGCAGTGGAGGGCTTATATTGCCCATGGTATCCAGAGCCGGCGATCTCAATACCCAGCATAGGACTAAAGGCCAGGCGACCAACGATGGCTTTACTGTCATCGCGATCTCGGGACACACTTCCGCGTGCACCCCGGATGCCCAAGTCCGTGACCGCACCAGCGGTTTGAGTCATGCCGTTGACCGCATAGAGTTCATAGTCGATTTTGGAGAGAGCCGATGGATAGAAGGTGCCATAGATACCAGCGCCGGCTTCGAACCAGGTGCTCGGAACGATGAGTCTGGATACCATCGGCCGATCGACAAGGTCGTTCAAGGGTGAGTCGTGAAGCAAGTTAAATTTGCCGACGGGCATCAGAAGAATGCCGCCACGGAGATTGATTCTCTCATCAATCAGATAGTCTAGTTGAGCGAATTCGACCTGTATCGAACCATCCCCCTGCGGTGAGTTAGTCCCCCCACGTTCGATTTCAATTTCCGTCGCGAATTTTACGCGATCGGTGATATCGGCAAAAATGAAGGGCACCAATCGCTGCTGGCCGAAACTATTGCGGCTGGGATTGTCCAAATTTTGGCGAGAGAGGATGTTGTACATCACGTCCGCATAACCGCCGAGCGTGGCTTTGGGCATGCTTAAAAACGGTTTCGCGTAGATCAGCTTCCCCGATCCCGTAGATCCGAAACCGAGAGAGGTTTTTTCCTCGCCAGGGCGTCCCACCCGAATATCGGTCATAGGCCCGGTCGGCACTGGGTATTGCTTAGGCTGCGAACTTTCCGCAGGAACCCCTCGAGATTCACGTTCCTGTGCTTTTTGTAACGCCTCTTCGAGTCTTTTCACTCGTTCCTCAAGGCTCTCTTCTGCGAAGACCGGAGTGACCGACAGCGCAAGAATTGAAAGAGCCCCGAGGAGTAACCGCATCTTCATCGGTATCCTCCCTGATTAAGTAATGGTTGTAGACTGACTCGGGACTCAATGGTCTCTGGCCTTCGGGTACATAGGAAACAGGACGACTGCATGACGGTCGTTTCTCCTCTTGGAACCGGATTATCAGATTGCCGTTCCCCAGCCTTCGATTGAAGAAAAGGGGATCACGACAATACGCTTGCACCGCTTGCACTTCAGTTCCAAGCCTTGCCCGCTCACCTTGGCGATGAGCTGGCCGCACTCACAGCGGGTCTCATGAGTCTGGTCATGTTCCAATAAAGGAGCTTTCTCGATAGCCATGATGCCAGATTTCCCGCGTAATGAAATTGAGAACGATTATTAATATCCTGATCAGTGTCCCACTGTCAAGTGGGAAGTTATCACTGGCAAGGTGGATGTCGTGTGCGTTTCTGGGGGCGCTTGTCTTATAATTTCCACATGAGAATATGCTCTGTTGCCAAGAGCTTCTGTTAGTAAACATCCGACCCTTGGTGGGTGCTCGATGGTTGAGATCCTTCCTTATCCGGTGCAGAGAGGAGAATGGTTTACGAAGTGATGCGTATTCTGCGATGTCCCGGAATAGTTCATCGGCATTGGGGAGGAGAATAATCTAGCGATGAAGGCTCTCCTTCTAAATACTAGGTCCATAGCGATAGCCGGCCTTGCGCTGGCATCCTTCGCGAGTTGCGCCGAAGTGTCACCCTCCCCTCTGCCCATCGTCCTAAAGCGTACTCAAATGCATATGGGGACTCTGGTTACGATCACGGCTGTGTCGCCCGACCAAGATGTGGGCAACCGGGCGATGCAGGTCGCATTCGATGAGATTAAGCGACTCGAACAGTTACTGAGTACCTGGCGTTCCGACAGCGAACTGTCACGGGTAAATCAAGAGGCCGGCCGTCGGCCTGTCCAGGTAAGTTCTGAGACGCTTGAGCTGGTTACTCGATCTCTGGAGTTAGGGCGCCTGACTATGGGTGGGTTCAATATTGCACTTGGTCCTGCCATCGAAGCTTGGAGTGTAATCGAACGGCAGCGCATCCCTGATGAGAGGGAGTTGCAACGATTGAAGCCTCTGGTCGATTGGACACGCATTCAAGTCAATCAAGAAGCGCGGACTATTTATCTGCCTCATACGGGAATGCGTATTGATGTTGGTGGGATTGGGAAGGGATACGCAGCCGATCGGGCGGTGGAGGAGATGAAGCGGGTGGGAGCGAGAGGGGGCGTCGTCGCCTTATCGGGAGATATCAAAACATTCGGCGTCCTTCCAAATCGAAACAGGTTTCCCGTCGGTATCAGGCACCCACGTGAGGAAGGGGCATTGATTGCCATAATCGACCTGAACGATGAAGCGATTTCAACGGCGGGTGATTACGAACGGTTTTTCGAACGAGATGGCATCCGGTATCACCACATCTTGGATCCCCAAACATTGCAGCCGGCACGAGCTTGTCAGAGCGTCACGGTGATTGCCAAAGAAGGCACGATGGCTGACGGATTGGATACTGGGATTTTCGCGTTAGGACCAGAACAGGGGATGGCGTTGGTCGAGCGTTTGCCGGGGGTTGAAGCGATCATCATCGACCAGGCGGGCAAGATCACGGTCTCGTCCGGACTCCGTGGTCGGCTGCACGCACCATGAGGTGCCGAGGAGGACTATCGGGCCATCTTGAGATCGTAACTAATCGAAAACTTTACTGGCATTTGGTGCCGTTCCAGTGGGCGAGAGAGCGTGATCGGAGGGCCGCTTCTCACATCCTCCAAGGCAACTTGATCAAGCGCAGGATTGCCTGAGCTCTTCGCAATACGCACATCGCTCAAGAGTCCGTCTTCATGCAGCATCGCGGTCAGCGTCACTTTCCCCTGAACACCCTCCGTTCGTAGCGTTGCCGGGTATCGTTTGTTGAGATCTTCAATCCACCGTGCCATGAGCTCCGTCAGCCATCCGTAGTCGGCTTTGGTGGGCGTGAGTTGGTTGGGAGGTGCCGAAGACACAATCATTGTAGACGAAGAGTCGACGGGAGAATCCTTAGCCACCTGGGATTCAGGTAGAACGGTCGAATGCTCCTGTGCAGACATGATGAGGTCAGCAGATGGACCCGCTAGGTCCTGCCGAGCAACTTGAGGTGATGGGACAGAAGGTACCGAATCAGGTGGAGCCTGTTCCTGATGAAGCTCTGGACTGATTGCATCGATAGGTACTGGCGCAGGTGGTGTGACCGGTCTCGTTCTTTCTTGAACCTGCTTCCCCGCTGGAGAAGCAGGTTGCTGAAGTGCCGGACTTGGCGGCGCCATTGCCCCAGACCTCGACGTGGCTCCCGATAAGGATGAGAGCGGAGCAACCATAGCCACATCCCACTGGAACGGGTCAGCCTGCGGCGCCAGCTGCATACGCTGGACGAACAAAATGGCTGCCACGGCTAGGCCTCCGTGTAGTAGGCAGGATACCAGCCAACTAGCCGCCAGAGGGCCAGTCTGACCGCGTGAACGCGTCATGGATTTCCCCATCACAGGCGGATGACCTCCAGACTGACTTGCTGAAATCCTAAGCCGCGAATCTCGTCGACGAGGGCCACGAATTTCTCGAGCAGCGTGACTTTGTCGGCTCGCACGACCACCGCCGATTCACGCGGCTGCGCGTTGAGAACAGAGGGAAGGCCTCCATCGGGGACCGGAGAGTCATTGAAGAAGAGACTTCCATCAGCCGTCAAGGAAATCACGATGGGAACATCCTTCCGATCGCTCACCTCCTTGGCCTTGGCCAGGTTGACGGGAATTTGTCCCGTGCTGATGAAGGTGGCGGTCGTCAAGACAATGACGAGCAAGACCAACATCACGTCCACGAGCGGGATCACGTTGATCTGATCAATGTTCCGTTCCATGTTGTGTCCTATACTCGGTCAGGATCTCACTCACACGACGACGCAGCACGTTATTCATCACGACACAGGGTATAGCGACCAGAAGACCGATGGCGGTCGCTTTCAATGCCAAGCTCAAGCCGATCATGATGGTACTCACGGCCATCGTCCCCGACGTTCCCATCGTATGGAATGTCAACATTATACCAAGGACGGTTCCCAGGAGGCCGATATAGGGGGCGTTAGCAGCCACCGTACCAATAATCACGAGGCGTTTAGTCAGAGTGATTTCCAGTAGTTGCATGTTCGAAAACTGAGAGAGATTGATGCGTCGGTAAAAGAGCCAGCGCTCGATGGCGATAGCCACAGACCACACGCTCAGGGCCAGTAACAGGCCGATAACTCCGAAATCAATGATGTCTTTCAACGCATCCATCGAGGCTCCTTACATGGGAGACGTGGGTAGAGTCCGGGGGTTGGAAGCCAGAGTATCGGTCCATCCATGCCAGATCGCTGAGCAGCTGTCAATTTGCACATACATGAGGCGGTTTCTATTTCTCTAGGAGTGAGGAGATGGTTTGGCAGGAAAGAGAACCGTGTGCGTGGCAGAGACACGGAGTTCGACGGCGGTCCCTTCTTGGTAGACGCAGGTTGAGCTTTCACTGCTGTGGATGATCTGCCCGGATGGGAGCTGGATCGTGTAGAGATTTTCAGACCCTCTGAACTGGCGGGCCACAACCCGAGGTTCGGCTGATTTATTGGGCATGAGCTGGATGTCGTCCGGGCGGATCATGACGACGACCGTGCTTCCCTCAGGACTGTTGAGCGTATCAGGGAACTCTCCCAGTTCGGTATGCACTCTGCCTTGTCGAATCTGTCCGGTGACAAAGTCGGCTTGGCCCACAAAATCGGCCACGAACCGCGTGGCGGGGAGATGATAAATCACCTCCGGGGAATCCATTTGCTCGAGTACGCCCTGATTTAGGACGGCGATGCGGTCGGCCATGGCGAAGGCTTCATCATGATCGTGGGTCACAAGAATGGTCGTAGTTTTCATTCGGCGTAACAAGGCATGGACTTCCTGCCGCATACGGCCCGCCATATCGGGGTCAAGGTTGCTGAACGGCTCATCAAGGAGGAGCAAGACTGGATTTTGCACCAGCGCTCGGGAGAGTGCCACTCGCTGCTGCTGTCCTCCTGACAATTCATGCGGGTAGCGTCGGTCGAGCCCTTCGAGGCCGGTCAGCCGCAGCATTTCTTGAACCCGACATGTCCGTTCCGCCCGTGACAGATGATGAAGCCCGAAGGCAATGTTCTCGGCGACGCGCAGGTGTGGAAAGAGGGCGTACTCCTGAAAGACCATGCCGACACGGCGGTCCTCCGTCGGAATCGTTTCCAAGGACGAGGAGACCAACCGGTCCGATAAAAAGATTTGTCCGGACCGAACTGGTTCAAAGCCGGCGATGGCTCGTAGGACGGTGGTCTTGCCACAGCCGGACGGTCCAAGCAAACAGAGGATTTCGCCTTCTCGTGCAGAAAATGAAATATCGCGGATTGCCGGTCTGCTGGGATCGTAGGCACAGGACACAGAACGGAGGTCCAAGATGGAGGAGGCCGGCGTGGAGAGGTGGAGGTGACCTTCATGCCGGTCGGCATCCACCTGTGTCATGTGCAACGGTGTGTTCATAGCGATGTTATGCGGCCCGCCAATCACGGGATAGCAACAAGGCGAGCGCCGGTAGGCCAACGAGCACGATCAATAAGGCGGATGGGGCCGCAAGTTGGTAATACTCTTCACTTGCTTCCAGCCAGACACGGATGGCCAAGGTGTCAAACCCCACCGGTCGCAACAACAATGTCGCGGGGAGCTCCTTCATCGTCTGCAAAAAGATCAAGACCCACGCCACGATAACCCCGTTACGAATGAGCGGCAGCGTCACGCGACGCCAGGTCTCTCGGACGGTCAGACCCAGGGTGCGGGCGACTTCTTCAAGATTCGGCGTGATCTGTTGAATCGAGGGTTCAAGCGACTGGAGCCCGGCTGGGAGATAATGCAGGACATAGGCGACGATCAACACGAAGACCGTACCATAAAAGAACGGCAGGACGTTGAGAAAGAGGACCAAAACCGCGAGTGCGGCGACCGGTCCTGGGAGGACATAGCCGGCGTACGCGGCTTGCAGACAACCAGTATTGAGCCAGGTTGGTTTTCGGCTGGCGAGGTAGGCGAGAGGCAGCCCAACCAATACGCCGGCCGTGGCCGCTAGGGTCGACAGCAGGGCGCTGTTCCAGACGAAGCTGAAGAAGCGGGTATCGAGAATCGCTTGGGCTTCAGGGGATAGACTCCATGTCACCAGGAGAGAAACGGGGATTCCGAAGGCCAAGCCGATCACGGTGCTCAGGCATGTCGTGAGCGCTGCCGTGTGCCACCATCCGCACTGGATGCGTTGAGGCGCTCGAAAGCGCCCGCTGGTCTGGTAAAACCGGCTCTTTCGACGAGACCATCGTTCAGTCAATAAGAATAGGAGCGCCAGGATGACTAATAGGATGCTCAGGATACTTGCGGCCTGGTTGTCAGACCGTCCGGTCATTTGCTGAAAGACGGCGTAGGTCAAGGTTTGATAACGCAGCAGAGAGACGGCACCAAAGTCGGACACGACGTACAGGATAACAAGGGCGACGCCGGCGACGATTGACGGGCGTAGCAACGGAAGGGTGACGAACAGCATTCTCCGAAGTGGTGACGCGCCACATGTGCGGGCGACTTCTTCAAACGACACGTTAAAGCTGAGGAGTGCACTGCGCGTGAGCAAGTAGACGAAGGGGAACGTATCGAGCGCCATCACAAAGGTGACGCCCCAGAAACTTTGGGGTGAGAAGATTCTGGCTTGAGGTCCGGCGATCATCTGCCAGAGCTGTTCTACTGGGCCGCCGAATCCCAAGAGATAGTTGTACACATAGGCCAGGACGTAGGTCGGCATGGCGAGTGGCAACACAAGCCCGACTTCCCACAGTCGGCGGCCGGGGAACTCAAATCGTGTGACCATCCAGGCGGTCGTGACGCCGAGCCCGAGCGTCAGCAATGCCACGGCGCCCGCCAAGGAAATCGTATTCCACAACAGTTCCGGGACTCGAGTGGTCCAGAGCCGATACCACACCGAGAGATCGGCTGACAAGGCGAGGGTGGTGACATAGCCGAGAGGTAACAGGATCAACGTCGCGCTGGCTAGGGCGGCGAGTTGGAGCGGTGAAACAGCTGATCGGCGTGCGACAGTCACGAGGCGCTCGCGCGGTTACCGCATCCCGACTTGTTCGATGAGCAGTAATGTCGGCTCTCGGAGTTCGGCGAGCTTGGTCAATGGGACTAAGGCTGCCCGGAAGCTCTTCCGTTCGAGCAACGCGGGGTCTGCTTTCACCTCTGGATGGAGCGGGTACTCCTTGTCGAGGTCGGCGAACATCTTCTGGCCGGCCTGCGCCACGAGAAATTCCACGAGCAATTTGGCGTTCTCCACGCGGGGTGTGTGTTTCAGGATGCCGATGCCCGCCACGTTCATGATGGCGCCCATGCCCCCCTCCTGTTGATCGGGCATCACAACCGCCAGCGGTGCAGCCGGTTGTGCGGCGAGATGCCGGTAGACGTAATAGTGATTCACGATGCCCATGGCGACCTGACCCTTGGCGACGGCATCAACGATCTGCGAGCTTTTTTGGTAGACCTGTGTGCCGGCGTTATCCCGAAGCCCTTCGAGGAATTTTTTGGTGTGATCGTCACCGAGACTCGCGCGAATGACCGACACTCCTGCCTGCAAATATTCGCTGCCGGCGTTAGGAATGGCGATTTTGTCCTTCCACGTAGGATCGGCTAGATCCACCAAGGACTTGATCTGATCGGGCTTCACCAGTGTCGTGTTGTACACAACAATCCAAAACCGGCCTGACAAGCCGATCCAGCTGTTGTCTGCTGCGCGGAATTGAGGAGGAATGGCCCGTTCGACTTCCCGCATGTTCAAGGGGCGGAAGAGTCCCGCCGTGCGTGCCAGTTCCAAGCTGCCGGCATCATTGGTGATGAAGAGATCGGCGGGGCTGCGGTCTCCTTCGGCCTTCATCCGGTTCACCAACTCAGTGGTACCGGATGAGAGTAACTCGATGTGAATCCCAGTCTTTGCCGTGAAGGCATCCAAGACCGGCTTGATCAATCGTTCGGCCCGTCCAGAATAGATGGTCAACGTGTCGGCAGCAGAGGTGATGGCCGGCATGACCAGCCAGAAGAGCATCAGGAAACAGGTGGCTGAAATGCCTAAGGCCCTCCGTTGATGGGCAAGGGCTGTGATACGAGAGGAAGGTTGAAGGACCATGCGCATGATTGAACCTGCTATTTCAATGTGAAGTATGGGCTGAGTTGAAATTGATAAACCGTCTCAAGAAGGATAGCAGAAATATCCCCAGAGGTCAACGTGTGATCCCCCGCAACAAGCTGCGGGGAGCGTCATTGGCGGCAGGGGGAGCAGAGACCGTAGAGCTCAAGGCGGTGGGTTTGGATTGTGAAGCCGTTCCGTGAGGCCACCTCTTCCTGGAGGCGCTCGATGTCGCAGTTCTCGAACTCCACAATCTTTCCGCAGCCGGTGCAAATGAGGTGATCGTGGTGGCCCTTGTGCGAGATGTTGTCGTACTGCGTTTGAGTGCCGAAGTGGCGGGCTTGAGCCAGACCGGCTTCGCAGAAGAGGTTCAGCGTGCGGTAAATGGTTGCCAAGCCCAGGTGAGGATCCTTTCTGGCCAGTTGGTGGTACATCTCTTCGGCTGTAATATGTTCTTGCTTGAGAAATGCGTCGAGGATCAGTTCACGTTGGCGCGTGAATTTCAGCTGGTGCTTCCCGAGGTGCTCCTTCAGGACACCCATTTCTTTGACATGTTTGGACATGGTGATGAGACCGATCCTCCTGGAGCCGGGATTAAAGACGAAATCACGCGGCGGGTCAAGAGTGATTCTGCAAACCGATCTGAAAATCTCTCCGCCTTTGACGGTTGCGTTTCCGGCTGGTTATAGTGAAACCTTCACGATATAGAGCGAGGAGACTGTGAGAACGCCCAACCAGATTGCCGTCGACCGTGCCCTGCTCTTGTACGTCCTGCAACTCGCTGAGCCACTTGGTCAGCTGAGCGATGTCAAACTGCAGCAGCTGTGTTTTTTGTGTGAGCTTCAAACCTTTGCCAAAGGCCTGAAAGCGTTTCATTTCGAATTCTTTCGTTTTGCATATGGAGCGTTCAGCAAGGATCTCGATAATGACCTGACCTCCCTCCGCCGAAAAGGCCGGATCGAAAATTTTACGGTATCGGATCAGGCAAAGGAGGAAGCGATTCCCTTACTCCTGCGTGCCATCGAAGGGGAAGAGGCCAATGAAAAGGTCAAGGACATCATTGATGCCGTCGTCGCGGCCTATGGACCACAAGACAGCGGGACCATCACGAACTCCGTCGAGTCGGTTCAGCTGAGCACACCTCAGGACCCTGAGCTGAAGATTCCCATTCGCGATATTGTGTTCCACACCACGCTGCTCGTGCCGCATCGGATCGAGGTGCAGGCTGAATTTACGTTGCCTCCGGTCATCGTCACACAGCTCAACACCGTGCTGGGGTATGACAGCCGACCGGTCATCGATGCTCAGAGCTGGTAGATCTCGCCGTACTTCTTTTCCACGTAATTGAGAAAAGGTTCGGGACTCACTGTTGCCCCCGTCACGCGCTGGGAGAGGTGAGCCGGCGTGAACATGCGACCCCAGCGGTGAATCTTCTGTTCGAGCCACCGGCGCAAACTTAACAATTGGCCTGCCGCAATCTCATGCTCCAGATTCGGAATCTCCAACTTGGCCTGCTCGAAAAATTGGACGGAGTAGAGGTTGCCTAAGGTATACGTGGGGAAATAGCCGAACGCCCCGAATGACCAGTGGACATCCTGTAACACTCCGTCCGCGTCAGAGGGTGGAACGATACCCAAGTACTCCTCCATCTTCTGATTCCAGATGGCGGGTAAGTCTTCTGGCTGAATCTTGTCTTCCAGCAGATCCTGCTCGATTTCGAATCGCAGCATGATATGGAGATTGTAGGTCAGCTCATCGGCTTCCACGCGGATCAACGACGGTTTTACGCAATTGATTGCGGCATAGAACTGGTCGATCCCCACGCCGCGCAACTGGTCATGAAAGGTCTGTTGTAAAACCGGATAAAAGAAGCGCCAAAAAGGCTGCGAACGACCCACGCAGTTTTCCCACAGACGAGACTGACTCTCATGAATACCGAGAGAAACCGAATCACCCAACGGCGTCCCGAAATATCGTTGATCCAACCCTTGATCGTACAGCCCGTGCCCGCCTTCATGGATACAGCTGAAGAGGCAGGATTGCAGTTCATGGTCATGGACTCGGGTGGTGACGCGCACATCGGTTGGATGAAACGACGTGGTGAAGGGATGGGCTGACAGATCCAGACGGCCACGCTCAAAATCATAGCCCATCGCCGTCAAGACTAGCCGTCCGAACTCCAGTTGTCGAGCCTGGTCATACGAGTGGTGCAACACGCTATCGTCGATCTTCACCCGGCTCTGTGCGATCTTTTTCAGCAACGGCACCAGCCGTGCCTTGAGTGCAGCAAACACCGGTTGGAGATTCGCAATGGTTGCGCCTGGTTCATAGACATCCAACAGGGCGTTATAGGGTGAGTCCTGATAGCCGAGATACTGCGCTTCTTCACGCTTGAGCCGGAGCACCGTTCGAAGGTTTGGGAGGAACATGGAAAATTTGTTTTTCGTTCTGGCCTCAGCCCACACTTGCTGGGCAAGCGAACATTCTCGGCTCAGTGCCACCACGAAATCCGACGGCAGTTTCTTCGCGCGGCTGAAATCCCGCCATGTTTCGCGCAAGAGCGAGCGCGCCGGTTCGTCCCAGCTGTCTCCGGGTTGTTCGGTCGTCTGACCAGTTGCTGGATCCACCCATTGTGACAAGAGCGTCTGCATGTCCGGCGAGACGAGCTTCTCATGGGCCAAACCTTGGAGCACGGCGATCTGCTCAGCCCGAGCTTCTCCACCACCGACCGGCATGTAAGTTTCCTGGTCCCAGGAGAGGACTGAGGCCGCGCTATTGATCCGCTGAATTTCCAAGAGCTTGGTCGTGAGGGGTTCTAACGTGGCGAAGGTTTTCAATTCGGCCTCCAGGTCACTGTGCTAAGATTCGTGTCCGTGATTCGGTCGTCGCAGTGTACGCAACGGGCGGCGCATTTTTCAAACCATCGAAGAGAATTCCAATGAATAGGTTGGTTCCAGCCGAGATCGAAGCCTATGCCGAAGCCCATTCCATACCGGAGTCGTCGGTCTGTCGAGCGCTGCGCGAGGAGACCCAGCGGACCATGGAGTATCCCCAAATGCTGGTCGGCCCCCTGGAAGGGGCGTTTCTCAAAATGATGACGCAGTTGGTGGGTGCCAAGCGGGTACTCGAAATCGGGATGTTTACCGGCTATAGCGCCCTTTGCTTTGCTGAAGCTCTACCAGAAGATGGAACAGTCATCACCTGTGAGATCAACGAGCCATCAGCGGCGGTGGCTCGACGGTATTTTGCGCAGGCACAATGCGGGAGCAAGGTCAGCATCCGAATGGGCCCGGCCCTCGACACCATGCGGACGCTCTCCGGACCATTCGATCTCATCTTTATCGATGCCGACAAGGTCAATTATCTCAATTACTATCGACGTGCGCTCGATCTGCTTGCCCCGAATGGGGTGATCTTGATCGACAATGTCCTGTGGAGCGGCGAGGTGTTGAAACAACCACCGCCGGACGAATCCACTGCGGCTATTCAAGAGCTCAACCGGACCGTCTCAGCTGATCCGCGCGTATCTGCCGTCTTGGTCACAATCCGGGATGGGATTTTGGTAGTGCGACGAGTAGGGTAGAACACGATAATTCCAGGTTCCGTAACCCCTTCTACTTGTGCTATCTGTATCGATACACATGATCTAGATGAATTCCTCGTTATGGCGACCACCGGTCATCTCCACTTCCTCTCCTTCATCCAGCGCAGCTCCATTTCTCTGTCAATGCATGGGCTTGTGCAATGGTAAGAATGAAGAACGGCGTTGTGTTAGGTGGGCAAGCAGGTGAAGCCGGAGCATTTTTCTCAGTTTGTGTGAGATCTTCCTCGTGCGAGGCGGTGACCGCCCCGCACGAGGATTGAATTATTTCGCCGCTGGGGCTTGGGCTATCTCCAGCACTTTGACCTCGACGTAGAGTGTCTTGCCGGCCAGCGGATGGTTGAAGTCGAGCACGACGGTCTCATTCTTCACTTCGGAGATTCTGGAAAAGACCTTCCGTCCATCGGTGGTTGTTCCTTCCAATTGCATCCCCACCTTCTGTGCCTCCGCCGGCACCATCTTCCTTTCCACCTCCTGAAACGCCTTGCGGTCAACCGTGCCGTAAGCATCCGGCGGAGCGACGGTGACGTTCTTTCTCTCTCCTGCCGCCATGCCCTCAAGCGCCTTCTCCAGGCCAGGAACCAGCTCATGTTTCCCCTGAGTCACCTTCAATGGCTCTCCGCCGACGTTTGAATCGACGACCGACTGATCGTCCAGCTTCATGGTGTATTCCAGCGACACTTGTTTGCCGTTCGAGACTGTCATGGCCGATGCTCCTTTCTTTGGTCCTTCTGCTGAGACACAAGCCGCAGACAGGAACAGAATGGCGCTCCAACCGCAGAGTGCAGAAAATATAGATACGCGTCTCATAGGCACCTCCTGTGAGAAGTAGTTGGTGAATAGACTGGAACGGGTCGCAGGCAGATGCGAGTGGTGAGCGATCAGTTCCAGACTTTGTTGTGGGGTTACTTGTCACGCTACCACATCAACTCATGTGATGCTACCCACAATGTTGCCACTATTCTCACTTGAAACAGTATGGGGAATGGCACGTACAACATGGTCGTTGATTGGAGCAGCGCTTGCGGTGTATGGGCCAGATTCTGAAATCTCCGAAGAATGTTGTATCGCTGACTGATCTGGGTACAATGCGAACGATGAGGTGTCGAGGGGGCAGTCCCCTTGGCGAGGGCAGGATGTGAGAGGACGTTACACGTGGAGGAGGAGTATGGCGCGTCGCATGAGAGGTGAAAACAGGGGACTGAGAGTCATTGGGCCTAGTGTACCGGGATCCAAGGCTGGTCAACGGGAATCGTCTTCCGACGGATCAACCAACGGCAGGTCGGAGGATTGGGCGGAAGGATGTGAGCCTCTGGATCAACGAATCGCTGAGCTTGCCTATATTCTGTATGAACGAAGCGGGTTCCAGGATGGAAAAGATTTGGAGCATTGGCTGGAAGCCGAACGGCAAGTGAAGGCGGTGCGTGACCAGGCTGCGTAATACGAATAGAGGCAATCCGGGTCTCCTCTCTCAATTGCGTCTGGGCTGTCGATGATCCGATGTCAGATCGAGATGCCTCCTGTTCAATGGACAGCATGTCTATGGATTAAGGGGCGTCCTCGCTGACGCCGGATCATCGATTCCTTGCGAAAATGGCTATTCTTTCCGCGTATACACGATCTCCATCATCTTCGTTTCTTTATGTCCGTGGTGCGCACCATACATATCGAACTGCTGGGTATTGTGGTCGATCATCTTCCAGATCGCACGATGCGACATCTTTCCGCCCCCTGGCTCAGGGTGTGAGCCTCGCAACGTGATGGTCTTGCCGTCTGAGCTGGCCGTGCCTTCCATGTAGAAAATGCCCGTGCCCATGGTATCGAACCAGGCGGTGACATACTTCTTGGTGATGTTATCGTATCCATCCATACCGATGCCATGATACGGCTGACCCATCATCTGGCCGTTGAATTCCTGATAGAGAAATCGTCCGTCCAGCACCATCTTCGTCTCCGCCGTGCCGGCGGACTCCATCGGCGGCTTCCCTGGCTCGATCCACTCCTTGGTCTGAGTCGTCCAGCTTCCAGCTAGAGCAGCGAATTGCTTGTGCGGTTCACCAGGGGTGGCGGCCTGCTTCCAGAGTTCCATCATGGCTTGGGGGTCCATTGGCTTGTCTGCTTTTTTCTCATTGGCCAGAGCGGGTGAGACGGTCAGCGCGATGCAGAACGTACTGATTGCCAGAGATACGGCGCGCATGGTGCCCTCCTTATTTAAGCTATGAAGATTCAACCGTTGGCTTGTATGGCGGTTGCTACAAGATAGTCGTTTAGGAGGGGAGAAAGCGACAGCCACGTTCACTGACCGTCCGAGCAAGAGCCTCGCGAAAACGAGGAGATTTGAATGGTGGAAGCTCCTGGGGCAAGCTATTTTGCCACATGGCTGTCGTGGCCGATCCGGACGGCAGTTCCAGAACGATTCATCGATGAAACGCTGGTGAGAGCCGTCTCAGATGTCACCCGGCGGCCTTCGTGAAAATCTGGAAGTGCTGGCTGTCGACGACATTGCAATCGTTCAGAAGCCGATAGGTGGCGGTCTCCATTTCGTGCCGGACCTCTCGCAACGCGCCGGGGAATACACGTTGGCTAGAACATCAGTTGACCGCAGTTTCGGGTGGGCGTAACATCAAAGCGTGACCGTTCCGATCACGTTGCGCTGGAGGATTCAGGGTGGACGATCAAGTCGAAGATCAGCCGGTCCTCAATCATATTCAACGCCTTGTCGCAGAAGAACATCGTTTGCACGAGCAAAGGGCACATCCCAAAGCCGATCGCAAGCGGCTCGAGCAAGTCCAGGTTGAGCTCGATCAGTGCTGGGACCTCTTGCGCCAGCGACGCGCCCTTCGTGAGGTCGGCCTTGACCCGGACGACGCGGAAGTTCGCCCGCCACAGGTTGTTGAGAATTATGAGCAGTAGGGATAGAGATGGGGTGAGCACGAACCAAGCAAGCTCGACCGACATGCGCTACGAAATGGGTTTCGGCGCTGGTCTATTTCCAGAAATTCAGAAAGTGCGTCTTCATGATGACCATGGCTAAACTTAAATCGGATGACCTAAAGAGTTTCCTCGAAATTCCGTATGACGAGCTCGAGGAAATGAATCTCAAGGCGGCGGAGCGCGCCAAGACGGACAGCGCAAAGAGTCTCGAGCGGGAATATACGACCTGGTTAAAAAAGGAGAAGCACATCAAGGCCGTGACGTTGTGTTTCTCAGACATCGAGGGCCGTCTTCACATGCTCGACTACGACAAGAAGTACCTGCTGGAGTCGTTGGGCAATCTGACCTTTGATGGGTCGTCCATCCGTGGGTTCACACCACAACATGAGTCGGACCTGCGTCTTGCCGTCGACTGGTCCTCCATCCGATATCTTCCGGCCGATGTGATTGGCGCAGGGAAGGTGATTTTCTTTGCGTCGGTGTTGAACAGCGATCGGACGCCGTATCACAGCGACTTCCGCGGGATGTTGAAATCCTATACGGAGGGCCTCAGGAAGAAGGGTATTACAGCGAACGCAGCCAGTGAAATTGAAGGCTTTCTTGTGGAAGGGCAGAATGCCGAGCAACGGTACGGTGAGAACGGGTTTACGCTCATCTCAACGGGTGGGTACTATCACTCACTCCCGCTGGACACGCTCCGTCAGTTTATTGATAAGTCGGCGGAGGCACAGCGGGCTCTGGGCTTCAAGAACGAAAAAGATCATCCAGAGGTCGCGCCGTCACAGTTCGAAATGAACTTTTCCTATGCCGATGTGGTCCGCGCGGCAGATCACGTGCAGCTGTACAAGTTGATCTGCCGCCAGGTGGCCCGATCCATGGGGCACACGGCCACGTTCCTTCCGAAGCCTTTCGTCGGAATCAATGGATCCGGCATGCACACCAACTTTTCTCTGAGCAAGAATGGCAAGAATATTTTCTACGACGTGAAGGGGAAAGATGGGCTTTCTGATGTGGCCTGGGACTTCATTCTCAAACTCTTGAATCATGCGCCAGAGATCTGCCTGGTGTTTAACCCGTCGGTGAATGCGTACCGCCGCCTCGATCCGCACTTTGAAGCACCGAACCAGATCAAGGTCTCAGCGATCGATCGCGGCTCCATGATCCGTATTCCGATGGCTAATGAAAAGACGGCCCGTATCGAACTGCGTTCAGTCGCTCCCGATGCGAACCCCTACCTCGTCCTGTACACGATGCTCAAGACTGGTTTTGAAGGGGAACGCTTGGAAAAAAAAGAGACGACGGGCGACCGCGCACGGTTTCTCCCGACTAGTATCAACGACGCGATCTCGCTATTTAATGAATCGAAGTTTATCGCCGATATCCTTGGCGAGGACAGCAAGCAGAAATATTCTAGCTTCAAGCAGTTAGTGGCAGATCGATCTCCGAAAGAACTTGGCACGATAGTGAAGGCTTCGGAAGTTCTCTTTCACCACGAAGTCACGAATCAACTGCTCTGGAATCAGTTCTAGACAATGTGGGATTCACTTTAGCGATCAACTCGTTTTTCTTCAGGTCACGCCGGGCGACTCCCAAATCTCAGTCCTCAAGCTCGCGTAGCCCCTTCTCCAAGAACCACCGTTCCGGTTTCTACAGCGTGAAGCCCACTGGCTGGAAGGAGGCGCAGGCCTCCGTCGTTCGTCGCAGCCGCTGGAATAGCTGTGTCGGCTCTGCGATACGATGTGCGAATCGAACAGGCTTGCCTCGCTCATTCTGACGGAGGTATTATTCAGCTATTCCTGCCTTATTGAGGAGGTGCCATGGCCACGACGCGCACCCTTCCCAAATCGACACGAGTTTCCCTCGACCGCAGCATTGAACGGATGCGGAATCAGTTGACCAGATTCACGTCAATCAGGGAGGTGAGATGATGGGACCAACCAAAGTGATCGTGAACGGCAGTGGCTTGTACGAGGCAGTGTCCGGCAAACTGATCAAAGACGGTTTCGCGAGTCGTGGTGAGCTAGAGGACTACGTGAACCATCATTACCTCCTCTTGCCCGTGATCGACAAGGCAGGCAAACCATGGCTGCTTTACGGAAAACCGGTGTACTGCCTACACAGAGTGCAATATGAAACGGTGAATGATCAGAAAGTTCACCTCACCCGGTGTCTGGATTGTGGCGGTATGGGGATTCGTTCTGACGAGTTCACGGTGGAGTCGGATTGCATCCAGTGCACGGCTTGCGGACACGAGTTTGATCCTCGGTTGGAAATGATGGAGACGTAGGACGGTTTGGGTGGTCAAAATCTCTGTCCCTGCCGTTCGCAGAGAATAACTGTGTCTCAGCGCTCTACCTTCGCGAAAATCTGGAAGTGCTGGCGGTCGACGACATCGTAATCGTTCAGCAGCTGATAGCCGGCAGCTTCCATTTCGCGTCGGACCTCTTCTTTCGCGGTCCTGTGACCGAACATATCGGACAAGAATCCACGAGGATGATAATCGAGAATCGCGACGCGGCCGCCTGGCCGCAGCGATGAGGCCAGGGAGCGAAAATAGTCTATTCGATTTTTCATGTCGTGATAGACATTGCAACTGAATACCAGGTCGACGGGCTCCGGGAGTTTCGAATCGTGCGGCTCGGCGCGAACCGGTCGGACATTGGGGGTTCCTCTGGCGACCATCTCCTTGAAGATCATGTTAATCGCATTTTCCTCGATATCAACGGCATAGACCGTTCCTCTTGAGCCGACCGCTTTGGATAGGTGCCAGGTAAAGTAGCCTCCGCCGGAACCCAAATCTGCCACCCTCGCTCCCCGATTGATCGACAGCTTCTCAACCACGCCCTGTGGTTTCTGCCACACATCGCGCGAGGGATCGGCCATGTCCCGGTAATTCCACTCGGCACAACCAGTGACAAGGAGAACGAGAGATAACAACAGAGCAAAGCGTGTGTCAGAGAACGTGTGGTACATGGCCTCTTCCTTCTCAGCCTAGTTTACGCTCTCGCTCCTGCCAAAGTCAGCTCTTCGGGTTCCACTTCATTCGGAGCCGCATGTGGTTCCAGAGGCTGATGCTCTGCGGCGATCAGTGAGTAGAACACCGGCACGACGAAGAGCGTGAATACAGTCCCGACGGTCATGCCGGTGACCAACACCATGCCGATACTGTTGCGGGCTGCTGCACCGGGACCCGTCGCCAAGACCAGGGGGAGGTGACCGAAGACGGTGGCGGCGGAGGTCATCAGCACCGGCCGTAGTCTCGTCAGTGAGGCCTCGCGCACCGCCGTCAGCCGAGAATATCCGCGAGCCTGCAGTTGATTGGCGAACTCCACGATGAGGATGCCGTTTTTGGCGATCAATCCCACCAGCGTGATCAGCCCGACCTGGGAGTAAATATTGATCGTGGTGAGGTCGAGAAAACTCACCACCAGGGCGCCGGACATTGCAAGTGGGACTGAGCCAAGCAAGACGATCAAGGGATCGCGGAAGCTTTTGAACTGAGCAGCGAGTACCAAATAGATCAGGACCACCGCGAAGCCAAGCGTGACGGTGAGCGCCGCTCCCTCCTGGCGGAGTTGCCGTGACTCGCCGGCATAGTCCATGACCACGCGCGGGCCACTTGAGGCTGCTGCGGTTTCAAGCACACGGAGCCCCTCTTCCTTGGTGAAGCCTGGTTTCAGACCTCCGAAGATGCGGACGGCGTTGCGTTGCTGGAAGCGATTCAATGCGCGCGGCGCAGTGCTTGTTTCGATATGGGTGAATGTCGACACCGGGACCAATTGGCCGTTCGGTGTCTTGATTTTGAGATCGAGCAGTGGATCAACCGTTGCACGATCCTTGTCGCCGAGTTGAGGAATGACCTTGTAGCTGCGGTCGAAATAGTTGAACCGGTTGACGTACCCGCCGCCGAGCATGGTGCCCAGCTCACGACCGACTCCGGCCAGGTCGAATCCCAAATCCGCGAGCCGCTCACGATCTAACACGACGCGGGCTTGGGGGAGGTCAATTTTAAGGTCGGTGTCCACATACAAGAACTTTCCGCTCTGCCAGCCTGCACCCAGAACGGACCCGACTGCTTCAAGCATCTGTTCGGCCGGTGCATCGCTCTGTAAGATTAACTCCACGTCGTACTGACCAGGGGTGGGGAGCGGCGGGTCTAGTCTGGGGAATACACGGAGTCCTGGCACTTGCGACACGGCACCAAATACGTCGTCGTACATCTCCTCGGTTGAGCGAGCGCGATCGTGCCAATCTTTCGCGACCACGCCGCCGAAGCCTCCCCATGCCGTGGTGAGCGACCAGGTGTAGTCCGCCCCAGGGATGGCCGTGATGGCGTTGACGATCCGGAAGTGTTGCCGGTTGGTGGCCTGAACTGTGGAGTCCGGCGACGCTTCGAAGAAGAGGCTGATGTGGTTCTGATCTTCTACAGGAGCCAACTCCTGACGGGAGAAGTGATAGAGCGGCCAGGCTGCGAGCACGATCAGGAGTGCGGCCACCACAACTCCCCACCGCATGGTGAGAGTGCCGTCGAGCAGCCTGGCGTAGATCCCTCGCGCTTCTTCGAAGCGTCGGTTGACGAACGCGGTCAAGCGACCTTCCTTGCCTCGCGGATGGACAAATCGCGAGCTCATCACCGGCGACAGCGTGATCGCGACGACACCAGAGAGCACGACGGCCACGGCCAGTGTGATCGCAAACTCTAGGAACAAGGAACCGGTCAGCCCGCCTTGGAAGCCGATGGGGGCATAGACAGTCGCGAGCGTGATCGTCATCGCAATGATCGGGCCCAGCAGCTCCCGTGCAGCGGCTTGCGCGGCCTCGATTCGAGATTGACCCAGGCGCACATGCCGTTCCACGTTCTCAACGACCACGATGGCATCGTCTACCACCAGACCGACGGACAGCACGATGGCGAGCAGGGTGAGGAGATTCAGGCTGAATCCGAACGCGGCCATGAAGAGGGCGGTTCCGATCAACGACACCGGTATGGCCACGAGCGGCACAATGGCCGTACGAACCGATCCCATGAACAGGAACACCACGAGGGCGACGATCAGGATCGTTTCGGATAACGTCTTGGTGATTTCCGTCAGCGCATTCCGGATGAACATCGTGCCGTCCCAGACGAGTTTCATGTCGATATCGCTCGGGAGGGTCGGCCGGATCCGTTCGATCTCGTCGCGTAGCCGGTGCCCGACGTCGATTTCGTTTGCGCCGGGTACCGACCAGATGCCGAGATACACGCCTTCCGTCTCATCGTACTTCGCAATGATCGTGGCTTCTTCGGCTTCCCGTTCGATCCGCGCAACGTCCTTGAGCCGCACGATGGCCCCGTTCCGATCGGCGACGATCAGCTCCTCAAATTCAGCCGTGGAACGAAGATCGGTGTTGGCAAGCAGGTTGACCTGGACCTGATTGCCTTTTGTGCGGCCGACCGCCGCCAAATAGTTGTTTCGACGAAGCGCACCCTGGACGTCGCCGGGCGAGAGGTTGAGGGCCGCGAGTCGGTCAGGGTCGATCCAAATACGCATGGCGACCTGTCGCTCACCTTCGAACGTGACTCGTTGGACGCCGGGTAACGTTGCGAGCTGGGGTTGTAACGTGCGTAGTAGCCAATCGGTGACGGCGGGGACCGGACGCTCCGTCGAACTGAAACTCAAGTAGAACGACGCGTAAGGTCGATCGGCTCGCTGGATCTCGATCGCCGATGGCTCGGCTTCCGGAGGCAGTTCCGATCGTACCTGCTGGAGTCGTGCGGTGACCTCTGCCAGTGCTGCCGTACTGCTGTGGTTTAATTTCAGATGGACGGTCACGGTGCTGACTCCGGCGCGGCTGGTCGATTCGACATAGTCGACGCCGCTGATCGCGGAGACGACCCGTTCGATCGGCGTACTGATGAACCCACGAATAGTTTCGGCGCCGGCGCCGTAGTAGAGGGTGGTGATGACGACCAACGAGTTTTCGATCGTGGGGTACTGCTGGACCGGGAGTGATGTCATCGCGCGCCAGCCGGCAAGGAGGATGACCAGGTTGACGACGATGGCCAACACTGGATGTTTGATGAAGACGTCGGTGAACGATGTTCGGGTCGTGTCTTGCGGCATGATAATCGGTTTAGGGGGTCCCGGCCTCGTGATTTTCTTTCGAGTTATTTTCGACAGATTCAGCGACTGCAACGAGGATTCCGTCACGAAGCTTAAAGGAGCCCACGGCGGCGATGTGCTCGCCTGCCATCAGGCCGGCATGGATGATGATCTCATCGCCGAACATGGGGCCGCTTTCAACCTGGCGGGTATGGACTCGGTTGCGGCCATCCTTGTCCGGCGCGATGACGAACACTTGGTCGCCTCCTGGCCCCTTGCGCAACGCACTGACCGGGATGGCGACGACTGTTCGCTGGGGACCGACCGGAACCCGGACGCGTACCGAAGCTCCTGGTGCCGGGAGATTGCGGGTGCCTTCGATTCTGGCACGGATCATGGCGTTCCGAGTCGTCGGGTCGACGCGTGCGTCGAGCGCGACAATCTTGGCCACGATAGCGGGAGACTCACTGGCTGCAAGTATCTCGACGGATTCGCCGACCCGTAATCCGGCCGCGACCTGCTGGGCGACGGCAAAATCCACATGCACAGCCTCGCTCACGCCCTGAAGCGTTGTCAGCAGTGTTCCTTCATCTAAGTACTGACCGGGATGGACATCCGCAATGCCCACTTTTACACGGAAGGGGGCGCGGATCGTTTTCTTGGCAATGATGGCTTTCGTCCGGGCGATCTGAGCCTGCGCCATATCCAGGTCTGCGCGCGCTCGATCGACTTCTTCTTGAGTGGTCGCGAACTCCTGACTGAGGTTTTGTCGGCGATTGAGGACCGTCTTGGCGAGCGCGACCTGGGCCTCTTGTGCCCGAAGTTCAGCTTCTTCGACCGAGACGTCGAGTGCGACCAACAGTGTCCCTGCTTCAACAATGTGTCCAGGAGTGAGCCGGACTTCGCGGACAGTTCCTGCCAGTTCGTTCTTCAGCGTAATTGAACGGAGGGCGAGGACCGTTCCGATCGAGGTCGTGGTCTGGCGATGGTCGATCGCTCGTGCAACGGCGATAGTGACCGATTCCATCGGCTCCGGCTGATTCGCCGAGGCGGCCTGCTCGCTCTGAATGGATTCGTATTTCCACGCGCCCAGACCGATACCGATCAGCAGCACAAGCGAAACAAGTAAGACCGACCCGAGCCAATTCTGACGATTCATGAGAAATATGCTCAAACCCTTAACAACGAAGACTTTGGTTGTGACAACATCAATTGTGAAGGATGCATTCGAAAACTCCCTTTACCCCCAGCCCTCCCTGGAAAGGGACAGAACCAATAGCAGCTGGGTGCTGAGGGAGTCGCTTCAGGTTATGTTATCAAATTTTGGTCTCCATAGCGCTAGCCCCTGTTCGTCAACGCTACGCGGTGTTGCGCTATGCAAGATTGAATAGGCGAAGAGTTGTAGGAAAGAATAGCCATCGGTATGGTCGGCAAGGATCGCTGATCATACCGATCGTCAAGGCTCGGCGCGGTCCAGCAACTCGTTCAACCTCTTTTCTAGAAATCGCCGCTCCGGTTCTTGTTTCGCCAGTCCCAACGCACGTTGGTAGGAGGCATGGGCGTCAGTTTTCTTGCCAAGTCTTCGGCAGAAGTCAGCCCGTGTGGCGTGCGCCAGATGATACTGTGCTAACTCACCGCGCTTCAGGAGCGCATCGACCAACTCCAATCCTTTGGCCGGTCCGTCACGCATGGCAACCTCCACTGCTCGATTGAGCTCGACGATCGGCGAGGGGGCGGGATCCGAAAGGAGGACAACTGCTTGGAAATTTCATTCAGAATAAGGTGGAATAGGCACATATGGGATTTAAGCGGGAGCAGAACATTCACGAAGCTATCTACAAATTAAGTGGGCAGTACACTTTTGACCCACTTTTCTCTCGCGCAAATTTTGTCTTGACGCTATATATTTGCATATGCAATATTATGCTCAATGGGGCTGGAGTATCCGGAAATGAAACAAAACAAAGCTCTTGAACCGATGGGGTATGAGTGTCTGTTGAGTTGTACACGCTTACTCACTCGTGTTCTCACGGGCATCTACGATAATGAATTACGCGCATTTGGTTTGAAAGCCACACAACTCAATCTCCTGGCGGTTGTGGCGAGGATCGGACCTGTTCGGCGTATCGACATTGGCAAACGCCTTCACCTCGACCCATCCACGCTGACCCGTAATCTCAAAATAATGCTGACCAATGGTTGGATTAAGGAAATTACAGATGGAGAAGACGGTCGAGGCTCGCCATTGCAGGTTACGACCAAAGGTCGTGATCTTCTGCATCAAATCGTTCCTTCATGGCAAAAGGCGCAGGATCGCACCCAACGGCTTATAGGGGATAATGGAGCGACACTTTTGCGAAAGCTTGCGGGAAACATGCATGAGTGAGCCTCCGTCAGAGTAGTATTTTTTTGATTATGTACTTGCATATACAAATATATGCCATTCGGGCACAAGAAACCGAGAGAGGAGACAAAATGGAAAAACCAAACATGGTGACATGTTCCCTCGCGGCAGTGCGGGGAAAATTCCTAGCTTGCCTGCTGTTGCCACTCACGATGTTCCTTGGGTGCACCCCTCAAGACAAACCATCCCAGCAGGTCTCACGGCCCGTGAAGGTCGCCCGAATCGGGGTCGAGGCCGCAGCAGGAATGACGAGTTTCGCAGGGGAAGTGAAGGCGCGGCATGAGACGATCTTATCTTTCCGTGTAGGCGGCAAGTTGCTGGCGCGCCCCGTCGATGTAGGCGACCGGGTGCGCAAAGGGACCTTACTGGCACGGCTGGACCAGTCCGATTATCGCCTCGTTGTCAGGAACCTCGAAGCCCAGCACGTATCGGCGATCGCTGATCAGAGTTTCCTAGGGGACGAGCTGACGAGATATCGTGAACTGTTGGCTCAGCGTGTGATTAGCCCACCAGAGTTCGATCGGCACGAAACTGCTTATATCACAGCGCGGGAACGGGTGGCGGGGCTCGAATCCCAATTAGGCCAAGCATCCAATCAGCTGGCGTATACGGATTTACTAGCTGACCGGGACGGGGTGGTCACGGCGCTGGAAGTTGAGACAGGGCAAGTCATCAGTGCCGGGCAGGCCATCGCTAAGCTGGCCCCACTTGACACAAAGGAAATCCATTTTGACATCCCCGAGCACCGGCTACCAGAACTCAAGCGTCAGCAAGAAATCAGTGTGACCCTGTGGGCCAGCGGCGAGCGGCGATTCAAGGCACGTGTCCGCGAAATCGCCGCCACAGCCGATCCTGCCAGCCGCACGTATCGTGTGAAGGCCACGCTCCTTGATGGTCAGAAAGCCGCGGAACTCGGTATGACAGCTACGGTATGGATTGCTTCTGATCTACCCGCTCGTATCGCCATTCCCCTCTCTAGTGTGTTTACTACTCAGGACGAACCAGGACAGCCGCGCGTGTGGCTGGTGAACGAACAGGCCAGTACGGTTCACTCCGTGCCGGTTCAGATAGGTGAAACGCTGGACGGAGAGCTCACGGTTGTCTCTGGGCTCGGGTCCGGACAGTTGGTGGTCAGCGCTGGCGTACAGCGCCTCTTGGAGGGACAGGTCGTCAGGGTGCCAGAGGAGATCTTCTCAGCGGTGCGAGAAAGAGATGAGCGCAGGAGCGTCAGTCATGAGTGACTTCAATCTAAGCGAATGGGTTCTCAAACATCGCTCCATCACCGGTTTTCTCATGGCGCTGGTGATGATAGGCGGGATTTTTGCCTATATCCAGCTGGGACAGCGAGAAGACCCGCCTTACACGTTTCGAGTGATGGTCGTCAAGACAATTTATCCGGGCGCCACCGCTCTGGAAGTTGAACAGCAAGTGACCGATCGGCTCGAGAAGAAAATCCAAGAGTTGCCCAATCTGGATACGCTACAAAGCTACTCGAAACCCGGTGAATCAGTCATTTTTGTGGCACCCCGAGAAGATACTCCGCCCAAAGAGATTCCCGATCTCTGGTATCAAGTGCGCAAAAAGGTCGGTGACATTCATATGATGCTGCCACCGGGCATCGTCGGACCCTTCTTCAATGACGAGTTCGGCGATACCTACAGCCTTCTTTATGCCTTTTCCGGGGAAGGCTTCAGCTACGCCGAATTGAAAACGACGGTCGATTCGGCGCGTCAGCAAATTCTACGCGTGAAAGATGTCGAGAAAGTCGATCTCATCGGCGTCCAGGACGAAAAGATTTACGTCGAGTTTTCCGACAAGAAGCTGGCCGAACTGGGTCTGGACCCCGCTGCGGTCGCTCAAGTACTCCAGGCGCAGAATGGCATGGTGCCGGCGGGAACGGTATTTTCTTCACAGCGCAATCTCCCCATACGACTCACCGGCCCTTTTGATTCGGTACATAGCATCGCGAATCTTGCCGTGCGTGTCAGTAATCGAACCTTCCGCGTCGGCGATTTCGCCAAGGTCTCTCGTGGGTATACCGATCCGCCGGAATTCAGGATGCGCTTCAACGGCAAGAATGTCATTGGTCTTGGGGTTACTCTGAACAAAAGAGCCGACATACTGGAAGTAGGCAAGGCCCTTGATACCACCGTGGCGCACATTGAGGGGGAACTCCCTGTCGGCATCGAGGTTGAGCAGGTTGCCAATCAGTCCCGCGTGGTGAGAACCCAAATGCGGGAGTTTATGACTACCTTTCTCGAGGCACTAGCCGCGGTACTTGCCGTTGGATTCCTCAGTCTTGGATTCCGCACTGGCACTGTCGTCGCGCTCACCGTGCCCCTGGTTCTGGCTGGCACGTTGCTCTGTATGCTGGTGTGGGGTATCGATCTGCATCGGATGTCACTTGGTGCGCTGATCCTTGCGCTGGGACTCTTGGTGGACGACGCTATGATTGCCATCGAAATGATGGCGCGTAAGCTGGAAGAAGGTTGGGATCGTATGCGGGCCGCGACCCATGCTTATCGGGCCACAGCGATTCCCATGTTGACCGGAACGTTGATCACCATCGCGGGCTTTCTGCCGGTGAGCCTGGCTAAATCGCAAGCCGGGGAATATACCCTGACGATTTGTCTGGTGGTGGGTATCTCACTACTACTGTCGTGGATCGGCGCGGTTGCCTTTACACCCTATTTTGGATTTCTAATCCTTAGAATGCGATCACCCAGCGGCAAGACCGGCCACGACACATTCAATACGCCTTTCTACAACCGCTTGCGCTTCTGGGTGGATCGTTGCGTGGAACATCGCACGAAGGTCATCATTAGCACCGCGGCCCTGTTCGGCATCGGTCTTGCCACGCTAACCCAAGTTCCACAACAGTTTTTCCCGCTGTCCAATCGGCCGGAAGTCATCGTGGATCTCTGGTTGCCGGAAGGTAGTTCCTTCGCGCAAACCGAAGTGGTTGCCAAGCGCTTAGAGACTCTGCTTGCCAAGGATGAGGATGTGGTGAATTACGCGGCTTATATTGGCGGTGGCAGTCCTCGGTTTTTTCTTCTCTTCGTACAACAATTGGCCAACACGAACCTCGCCGAATTCGTGGTGGTGACTCGTGACAACACGGCCCGTGAACGGGTCATGCAACGACTTCGACTCACCTTCGCTACGGACTTCCCAGAAGTGCGCGGACGCACCATGCGCCTGAACGTCGGACCGCCGATGGATTATCCGCTCCTGTTCAGGGTGTTCGGTGAAGATCCCAAGATCGTTCGCAGCATCGCCGACCAGGTGGCTGAGGTCGTGCGCGCCAACCCCAATACGGTGGATGTGAACGACGACTGGCACGATCGCATTCCATCGTTTCGCCTCGTACTCGATCAAGACAAGGCGCGTGCACTCGGTGTCTCGACCTCAAGCTTGTCGCAAGCCTTGCAAGCTCACTACACGGGAATCTCCGTTGGGCAGTTCCGTGAGGACGACAAGCTCATCGACATCATTTGGAGAGCGCAAAAGAACTTGCGAGCCGCCGCCAACGAATTACCCGATGTCACTGTTCGGACGGCCAACGGGACACCGGCGTCACTGGCGCAGTTTGTCAAGTTCGAAACTATCTTCGAGGATGGCGTCCGCTGGCGCCGCAACCGTTTCCCGTCGATTTCCATTCGAGCCGACGTGGTGGACGGCATGATGGCACCCGACGTGGCAGCTCAGATCATTCCGAAGCTCAAATCCATTGAGCACCATGCCCCGGCCGGCTATTTCATCGAAACCGGCGCCGCCAAGGAAAACGCCTGGATCGCCCAGAAGTCGATCCTGATCTGGATTCCACTAGTCGTGATCGTCACGCTCATTCTGTTGATGATGCAATTACAAAATCTATCCAGAACTCTCCTGGTTTTTATCACGGGACCCCTAGGGGTGATAGGCGCGGCGTTTGCCCTGTTTCTGTTTCAAGCGCCTTTCGGTTTCATGTCCCTATTCGGCATCATCGCCCTACTAGGCATCATCATGCGCAATTCATTGATCTTAGTGGATCAGATCGTTCAGGACGAAAAGGCTGGCCAGGATGCCTGGACCGCTATCGTGGAATCCACGGTCCGACGTTTCCGCCCCATTCTGTTGACTGCAGCAGCTGCGGTGCTTGCCATGATTCCGCTCTCGCGCAACGACTTCTTTGGACCACAGGCCATCGCCATCATGGGGGGACTCACGATCGCGACCATACTGACCGTGTTCTTCCTGCCCGCATTGTATGCAGTCTGGTTTCATGTCAAACGGGAGCACTCTCCCGTAGATGCGCCGCGGGGAGGCTCCAAGGAAGTTCCTTTGCCCAGAGATTCGGTAGCTTTTGATGGAGTTCCCGTGACAATGCGCCAGGTGATTCCGAGCATCGTCATGATGATCGTTGTTGTAGGGGGCTGGGGGTGTACACCGACGCGTGTGAGCGATCGGGTACTATTATCGACTCCGACGGAGTGGAATCATGCCCCAGTTGTTCAAGGCAATTCCCATCAGGCCGATCTCAAAGAATGGTGGCGAGGATTTCACGATCCCCTTCTGAACGAGTTGATCAGCCAGGCATTGGCCGCGAACCACGATCTCAGAATCGCAACGGCTCGCGTGCGCGAGGCCAACGCGATCATCACTGTCGCGGAGTCAGCACTCTATCCCAGTGTTGATTTCTTTTCCTCGGGCGGCCGGGAAAAGCGGATTGACCGGATCATCGCAGTACCAGGTAACGAGGGGGTAAAGCTGGTCACACCTACCACGAATGTCATTACCGGTGGTCTTGCTGCACGGTGGGAGGTAGATGTTTTCGGTGCCAGGCATCTTGAAGCTGAGGCAGCGGGTGCTCAGGCCGCTGGAACCGAAGAGGAGCGGCATGGAGTACAGGTGGGATTGCTAGCTCAGGTGGCGACGAACTATCTGGAACTACGCGGCGCACAGGAACGGACTGCGATCCTGCGCGAAAATATCGACATCCAGCGGGAAAGGCTCAGAACTCTGCAGGCCTTTTATCGTGTGGGTTTAACGAACGATGCCGAGGTCTCTCGTCAGGAAACCTTGCTGCATAGTACTGAGAGTGCCTTTCCGGGATTGAAGGCAGCAGAGGTCACTCTGATCCATCGCCTCAGCGTGTTGCTGGGCGAATCTCCGGCGAAACTTGAACACCGGCTTATTGCTGCAACAGCTCATCCTTCCGACCTGCCCGGTATCCCAAACATTTTACCTTCAAGCTTGCTACTACAACGGCCTGATCTGCGCCTCGCGCAAACCGAAGTGAGTGCAGCAGCGGCCAGCCTTGGTGCAGCGCGGGCCGATTTGTTCCCGAAGGTGGTACTGTCGGCGAGCGGTGGGATCGGCGCACTGGCCATCGGCGGATTTCCGACTCTGGTGGAGAGTGTGTATGCGCTGGGGGCGGGCCTCACGGCTCCGATATTCAACGCGGGACGCATTCGGGCTCACATCGCTGCCGCAGACGCGCGGCTGGATCAAGTCGCGGCAAAGTACGAAAAAACCTTCCTCCTCGCCTTGGAAGACGTGGAAAATGCCTTTGTTGCCCATGCCTCGTCGAAGGAGCGCCGCGAACAATTATTGAAGGCCGAAACAGCAGCAGAGAAAACGTATCGCTCCTCCGAAGCCTTATATCAGAGGGGAGCGAGTGATTATTTATCCGTGCTGGATGCTCAACGCACCAAACTTTCAATCAACGACGAGCGTGTCAAAGCTGAAACCGCAGTTCGTGTCTCATTGGTTTCGCTTTCTAGGGCATTTGGTGGTGGTTGGCCCGTGGACAACTCAGTAAGCCGGGGAAGCGATAATGATTCAGGGAAATAACAGAGAATGACTAAGTCGTGGGATGCCGAAACGTAAATCGGTGAACCCAGATGTGCCGAGAACGCGCGCACAGCTCGAAACCGACTATGCGCTTCTGGGTTAAGACGCTTTTACATCCGCTTCCCACGAGATGCTGGCCGGGCACCATTGCCAGATTCCGAGGGTGATGATGCGAGTCAATCCTGCCGGGATACAGGCGGTGCGGGTGACCTCGACCTTTCGGTTGATCAATTTTGTGGGATCACCGCAACGCTTGAGATAGTCATCGGCCTTGATATCGTGGAGATTGGCATGGGGCACGACAAAGGCGACCACCGGGACAGGCAACACGGCGATGGAGGAGTCATCGACCCCCTGAGAGCCTGAGCAATGGGCTTCGGTTTTCGGATATCTGACATCATCTCGGATAAGCGCCGTCGTACAGCCTGCGAGAAGAAGAGACGTACTGACAAACAGTGCGCCCCACCCGTGTATACCATGCTTCCAGATCATGAACAACCTCCCTGTTGATCGGCCATGTTCATTGGACGCAGGCTACGCACAAACGTAAACGCCGTCAAGTCAATGACCAGCCGGTAGAATACCGCTTGACGGCGAGGCGGAACGACGGTATCCCAGTGGCTATGAATCAACCTTCAACTACTGTGGCCTATGGGTCGATCGTGCTGGCGGCGGTCCTCTGGGGTGGCTCGATCGTGGCGCAGAAGATGGCTCTTGGGTCGTTCTCCGCCGTCGAAGCCTCGGTTCTTCGTGATATCGGAGGACTGGCAATCTTGTTGTCGATCTGGTGGTCGAAGGAGGGTGGTGCACTCACGATAAGCCGCGCCGACATGGGGTTGCTGGGGCTTCTGGGGCTTGGCGTCTTGGGGAACCATCTGCTCATTCTCATGGGGCTCAACTATGTCAGTGGGGCGGTCGGCGGTGTGATCATCGGGGCAAGCCCTGTCGTGACATCTCTGCTTTCAGCCCTGTTGATTCGGGATGTGCCGTTGCGTGCCGTGTGGGCTGGCGCGCTGCTGTCGTTCTCAGGTGTCGGGCTGGTCTCCGTCGCAGGCTTTCAAGCGGCTGGCGAGCATCCGCTACTGGGGAGCACGTTGGTCTTTCTCGGGGTCGTGAGTTGGGCGCTCTATAGTATCGGCAGCCGCGCGATCATGGAGCGGGTGTCGGCCCTCACAGTCAACTGGACGACGCTGCTCGTGGCAACCGTTCTTCAAATTCCACTGCTCTGGACAGATCACAAGGTGATGAATGCCGGGATCGGATCGGTGACGACATCCGATTGGCTGGCGCTCGGCTACCTTATCGTCTTCGCGACGGCGGTTGCGCAACAGGCTTGGCTGTTCGGCGTCAAGGGGGTTGGCCCTTCACGGGCGTCGGTCCTGGGCAATCTGACGCCGGTTGCCGCCATCGGGCTATCAGCCTTGATCCTGGGAGAATCCATCGGACTGATTGAAATGATCGGTATCGGCCTCATCCTGGCCGGTGTGTGGGTCGTGAACCGGCAAACGGCTGAGAGAAATAACTAAGATTGTAGTTCCACCAATCCGTTCTCGATCCCGATCTTTGCTTTAGAGTATCATGCAAGACCTGGAGGCAGAGGCAGTTGTTGCTCCGGCGTGCAGCCGTCGTCGAGCGACAGGCGGTCATCTTGTCTTGGATCGTGGACTATCATGAACAGTAACTATGCCCGAGCACTGATTCCGCTGATTCTGGCTGGGACGTTCTTTCTCGATGTGTTCATGCCGTGGGGGTATGCGGTCTGGGTCGTTGGGGATGTCTTCGGCGCCTTCTTGACCCTCTGGATTGAGTGGCCGATGGCGCCGTATCTTGTTGCGACCATCGGGACGGTTCTCGCGTACCTGGGGCACACACTGTCTCCTCCTTTCATTCCGGTAGACATTGCCGGCTTCAATCGCGTTGTGGGCATCGCCCTCCTGTGGATTACGGCGTGGCTCGTGGCGCGAGCGAGAAGGGCCAAACTCGACGATGCCACCAGGCGACTGGGTGCGATCGTGGAGAGCAGCAGCGACGCCATTCTGAGCGTGACTCCAGATGGATTCGTGACCACGTGGAATGGAGGCGCGGAGCGTCTCTTCGGCTATACCGCCAACGAGATGATTGGCCGTTCGATCCTCACGATTATCCCAGCCCATCTCTCTCGGGACAGAGCCTGGGAGCTGGCTACGCTGCGGGGAACGCATGATATTCAAAGCTATGATGCCGTACGGTTGACCAAGGACGGCCGATATATCGATGTGTCGGTCACATTGTCACCGCTCAAGGACGCCTTGGGTCAGTTTGTGGGGGTCTCGAAAGTCATCCGGGATATCAGCGAACGGAAGAGGGCGGAGGTCCTCCTGAGGCAAGCGCACGAGGCATTAGAAATACGAGTTCAAGAGAGAACTGCCGAATTGAGTGCCGCCAACCATTCCTTACGGATACTGTCTAACCGACTGATGCAAGTACAGGAGGAGGAGCGAAGCCGGCTTGCGCGCGATCTGCACGACGAAGTCGGACAGTTGCTGACAGCGCTGAAGATTGACTTGCAAGACATCCAGCATGGTGAGGTTGGGGAGGCCCGGCTCGGCTCACTCACGGATAGCCTTGAGCTGGTGGATCGCCTGCTGACTCAAGTGCGGAGCCTGGCGTTGGATCTCCGGCCGTCGCTTCTCGACGATTTAGGTTTGGTACCCGCGCTCCGGTGGTATGTGAATCGGCAGGCAGAGCGGAATGGGTGGATCCTGTCACTGTCTGTCGAGAGAATAACAGGGCGAATCCCGGCTCCTATCGAGGTCAGCTGCTTTCGGGTTGTGCAAGAAGCGCTGACCAATATCGCGAAGTATGCGAAGGCGAAGACCGTCGATCTGACATTGTGCCGGCAAGATCAGGACGTCACACTTATTATTCAGGATGACGGTGTTGGGTTTGATGTCATGTTGGCAAAACAGCGCGCACTGGGCGGACAAAGTATCGGATTGCTCGGTCTGGAAGAGCGTGTGCGGCTGGCCGGCGGCAGCTTCGCCATCTCATCAGTGCTGGGTGAAGGGACCAGGCTCGAGCTGTGCTTCCCGCTCACAGAGCAAGAGCAGACCAAGTTGCATGCGACGGTTGAGGTGATATCGCCATGAGCCACCTCCGGATTCTTCTCGTGGAAGACCATGCGTTGGTCAGGGCCGGCATGCGGGCCCTCCTGCAAAAAATCGAAGGGATCGAAGTTATCGCGGATGTCGGTGATGGGTGGGAAGCCATCAAGTCTGTACAAGCGGATCCTCCTGATCTGGTGCTGATGGATATTGCGATGCCAGGACTGAACGGACTCGATGCGACTGCCAGGATCGTCAAGGAATCGCCGACTACGCGCGTGATTTTGCTGTCGATGTATGCCAATGAAGAATACCTCCAACAAGCATTGCAGGTGGGTGCTTCAGGCTATCTGTTGAAAGGTGCAGAATTGGCTGAACTAGAGTTGGCCCTCAAGACGGTCGCCAGGGGGGAGAGGTACCTGACCCCGGCGGTTGTGAAGTATGCCATCGAAGCTTACCGCGAAAAGTCTGAAGGGCAGACCGGTCCGCTGGCCAAACTGAGCATGCGCCAACGCGAAATCCTGCAGCTCGTCGCAGAAGGGCAAACGACGAAAGATATCGCCCAACGTCTGAGCTTGAGTGTCAAAACCGTGGAAACCCACCGGAGTCAATTGATGGAGCGGCTCGACATTCACGATGTGCCGGGGCTTGTCCGTTTCGCGATGCGAGTTGGAGTGATCCAGCCCGATTCCTAGTTCTTCGCCGATTCATCTGCATTCCCACGTTCTTTCAGTCCACTCAACGGCCCCTCGCGAGAATCGTCCTCCACTCTTTCAGGATGTTCCCGATAGGGCTACTGGCGGTTTCCTGAGACCAAGCGGTTTGTGATTGCTCTGACCTCGAACGAACCTATTGACGATCTACGACTCCCGATTTGGCGAGGCGGTAGGATATGAGTCTCGTCAGCACTAAGTTTGTCCCGTGAGCGCCTCTGAGAAATGTTCTCGCCGTGCCTGGCTCGCTTGCAGTATGATGTGGCTCCGCTGACTGAGGGTCGCAGCTTGTTAAAACAGCGCATCGAAGCCGTCACGAAAGCCAACCAGACATTCTACGAGGCTTTTGAGAGTCTCGACATCGCCAAAATGGACGAGCTCTGGGCTCATCAAGAATACGTCACCTGTATTCACCCGGGCTGGACGATTCGTTCTGGGTGGC